>LNFM01000531.1_pt1 | contig 131380 bp, 131 predicted proteins | sample 596031 | NCBI WGS metagenome assembly LNFM01 (sample SAMN04254537, study PRJNA301005) | activated carbon metagenome | isolation source: dual media filters at the Ann Arbor, Michigan drinking water treatment plant | place: USA: Ann Arbor | reverse complement strand
TCGAAGCGAAGGTCGCCGCGGCGGGCCTCCCTTATGCGCCGATCGTCAGGCCGCACGAGCTGTTCGACGATCCGCACTTGAAGGAGTCCGGCGGGCTGCTGCCGCTGACGCTGCCGGACGGTACGAAAACCGTGACGCCCGCGCTGCCGATCGAACTCGCCGGACGACGGCTCGGCACGCGGCGCAATCCACCGAAAGTAAGCGAGCACGGTCGCGAGATCCTGGCCGAACTCGGCTACGCCGAGGGCGACATTGGCGCGCTGCTCAATCGCGGAATCGTGGCGGAACCGTCGTAGCGGAACGCTACGTTCGCTTAACGAACGGCCTGATATGCATGGGCATGCTCAAAAGCAGGTTTGCGCCATGAACACGCACCTCACTCGCACTGCTGCTCTGATTTCCGCGCTCATAACGGCGACGTCGCCCGCGCTTGCCCAAAGCGATCTGCAGCCAGGCTTCGACACGCGACTGCTCGCGCTCGCGCCCGCCGTCGACAAGGCCGAGAGCTGCTATCTGCGCCGCTACGATGCACAACACCTGAGAGCCCATCCGCGCCAGAAGGTGGAGGCGATCGGCATCTGCGTTGCCGTCGAACGCATTCCGCCCGAGGAGAAAAGCGACCCGGTTCGCTACCGCTACAACTTCGACTTCGCCGCGAAGCTCAAGGGGCGCGCCAAGCCCGCCACCACGGGCGGTGAATGCGGCTTTGCCTATGTGCCGCTCGGCGATCAACCCCTTCGGTCCGACAAGGGCATTCATTGTGGTGTCGATTGCGACGGCGGCGGCGGCGCCGAACTACTTGTGCGGTTGGACCGAATCCGCGTCTCGGCTGGCTGCGGCAGCGCGGATGAAGAAGACGAAAGCAAAGCCTTCGACCTAACCGGCGGCGCCGACGACAAGGTGTTCCTGATGCCGAAGGTAGACGCGTCGGCCTACAAGGCATTCGTCGGCAAGTAGCAGCCGCCCCGTCAGCTCAGCCGATCAAAGGCGTCGGCGTAGATCACCGGCTCGGGCGCGACGTCATTCGCCGTCAACTTCAGCGCCATGAAGTGCGGCCCTGCATAGGGCGATGGAAACGGCGCGGCCGTCTCTATGGTGAAACCGAAGCGCCGGTAGTAGTTCGGATCGCCTAGGATGAAGACAAGTGTGGCGCCCAGGCCCCCAGCGCCGTCGATCGCGGACCGGATCAGCGCAGAGCCGATGCCTTGCCGCTGGCGCGTCGTGGAAACGGCCAATGGTGCCAGAGCCAACGCGCACAGCGGAGACTTCAATGCCGACAGCGCCACATGGCCGACGATGCGCCCTTCGATCTCCGCGACGAGCGATACCGTGAGCGCACCATCCTGCCGAAGATCCTCAACCAGTGCCGCTTCCTGCTCGCCACCAAATGCCTCAACGAGGACGGCGCCAATTGCAGCAGGATCCGCAGGTGTTTCTGCTCGGATAATCACTTCGCATCTACCCGTGCACAAAAGGCTCGAGGCCTGAGAGCCGCATCCGCGTCGTCGGCTTCGGCGGCGTGCGGGGCGGATATTTCTCGACGTGCTCCCGGATGTGGGCAATGTGCTCCGGCGTCGAGCCGCAACAACCACCGACAATGTTGACCAGTCCATCACGGGCCCACGGCTCGAGCTGGCATGACATGTCATGCGGGGTCTCATCGTACTCACCCATGGCGTTCGGCAAGCCGGCATTCGGATAGGCCGAGACGAGGGTATCGGCGATCGCGGCCAGTTCCGCAATGTAGGGCCGCATCAGCTCGGCGCCGAGCGCGCAATTGAGCCCGATCGAGAAGGGCTTCAGATGCCGCATCGAGTACCAGAACGCTTCCGCCGTCTGGCCAGACAGCGTGCGGCCCGAGCGGTCGGTGATCGTGCCCGACAGCATGAGCGGCAGCTCGAAGCCCACCTCGTCGAACACTTCCAGCACCGCGACGCCCGCCGCCTTGGCATTCAGCGTGTCGAAGATCGTTTCGATGATCAGGATGTCGGAGCCGCCGTCGATCAGCCCGCGCGTCTGCTCCTTGTAGGCCTCCCTCAATTCGTCGAACGACGTATTGCGAAAGCCCGGATCATTGACGTTCGGTGAAATAGAAGCGGTCCGATTGGTCGGGCCGATCGCGCCGGCAACCCAGCGCGGCCGATCCGGCGTGCGCGCCGACCAACGGTCGACGGCGGCGCGGGCCAACTGTGCCGCGACGAGGTTGATCTCGTAAGCAAGCGGCTCCATGTGGTAGTCGGCGAGCGAGATCCGCTGGGCGTTGAAGGTATTGGTCTCGACGATGTCGGCGCCCGCCGCGAGATACTGATCGTGGATCTCTTCGATGATCTTCGGCTGAGTCAGTACGAGCAGGTCGTTGTTGCCTTTCACATCCTTCGAGTGATCGGCGAAGCGCTCAGCGCGATAGCCCTCTTCCTCCAACTTGTGCTGCTGGATCATCGTGCCCATCGCGCCGTCGATGATCAGGATGCGCTCGCGCGCCGCCTTGTGCAGCGCCGTGGTCTTGTCACGGCGCCGTCGGGCTTCGCCTGCACCCTCAATTGCATCGTTCATGCCGCACCTTTCGCGAGCTTCGGGGCGGCAGCGCCGCTTTCCGGCCGCAGCCCGAGCAGATGGCAGATCGCGTAGACGAGATCGGCGCGGTTGAGCGTGTAAAAGTGGAAATGGCGGATGCCTTCATCGACAAGGTCGAGCACCTGCTCGGCGGCAACCGCGGCAGCGACGAGATGCGTCGTGGCGGGATCCTCGTCGAGCCCTTCGAAGCGCCGCGCCAGCCATGCCGGGACACTCGCACCGGTTCGTCCGGCGAAACCCGAGACCTGCTTGAAATTGTGAATCGGCACGATACCCGGCACGATCGGTGCCCAGATGCCATGGCTGCGCGCGTTCTCGAGAAAGCGCAGGAAATGCGCGTTGTCGAAGAAGAATTGCGTGATCACGCGATCCGCGCCGGCATCGATCTTGGATTTCAGGTTGTCGAGGTCGGCCGCGACGGACGGGCTCTCCGGGTGTTTCTCCGGGTAGCCGCCAACCGACACATCGAAGTTCCCGATAGCCTTAATGCCGCGGATGAGATCGGCCGTGCTCTGGTAACCACCGGGATGCGGCTGATAGCTCGCGCCCACGCCCGCAGCCGGATCGCCGCGCAGCGCCACGATGCGGCGGACACCGGCGTTCCAGTAATCGCGCACGACCTCGTCGACTTCCGCGCGCGTCGCCCCGACACAGGTCAAATGCGCGGCCGGCGCGAGCTGCGTATCGTTCACGAGACGGGCAACCGTCGCGTGCGTCCGCTCACGCGTCGAGCCACCGGCGCCATAGGTCACCGAAACAAACTCAGGCGCCAGCGGTTCGAGGCGACGGATCGCCGCCCACAGAGACTCCTCCATCCGCTCGGTCTTCGGCGGAAAAAACTCGAACGACACTGAAATATCGCCATCGCCAACGAGTCGGCTGCGACGTTCATGCAACTGCTGGACTGACTTCATGACCCAACAACCTCTGCTTTGAATTCCTTGGATACCCGCCGGTTTCGCGCCGTGACACCTGGGCGTTCCGCGGTCCACAGCATGACGGTGAGCTTCGTCTCGGGCTCGCTCGCGGATTGCGGGACCTCATCCACCGAGAGGACGCGCAGGCCGCACTCCGTCATCCACTGCGCAACCTGCGCGGCGGCAAAACCGAGGCGCTCGTGTGCATGCGCCTCGCGTAGAAACTCGAGGTCATGGGGAGCAAAATCGACGATCAGCATTCGGCCGCCCGGCTCGAGTATGCGCGCGGCTTCGCGTACCGCCTGGGCGGGGTCGCTGAGGAAGTGCAGGACCTGATGGACGATCACGGCATCGGCGCTACCGTCCTCGAGGCCGAGGTCATAAAGATCGCCGTGGCGCACGCGGGCGTGCCCAACGCCAGCAGCCTCGAGCTTGGCGCGAGCGTAGGCGAGCATCGTGTGGTTGATGTCGATGCCCGTGCCCCGCTCGAAGCGGTCGGCGAAAAGCTGGAGCACGCGGCCGGTTCCGGTACCGGCGTCGACGAGGTTGCGGAACGGGCCGGGGCCAAGCGCTTTCCGCATTGCCGCCTCGACCGCACCTTCGGTGACGTGCAGCGAGCGGATCTCGTCCCAGTGCCCCGCATGATCCTCGAAATAACTCTGCGCGGCGGCTTCGTGCTCGCGCTTTACAGCCTCGGCGCGATTGAGGTCGCGCTGTAGCTGCGTGTCGGCGATGTCGACGGCGTCGAGGACCCGGCGCGCGAGCGCCCCGGACGGACCCGCCACAACGAGCTGGAAATAGGCCCAGCTCCCTTCGCGCGTGCGCTCGATCAGACCGGCTTCGGAGAGCAGCTTCAGGTGGCGGCTGATGCGCGGCTGGCTCTGCCCCAGGATGCGCGTCAGATCCTTCACATTCAGTTCGCTCGACGCGAGCAGCATGAGGATGCGCAGCCGCGTCGGCTCCGCGGCGGCCTTCAGGATCGTGACGACGTTCTGCGACGACAGCGACATGGGTCTCTCAGCTTGGGTCATTCCACCACTAAGCGTACCCAGCAACATATAAACATATCTTTATGTGTCAAGCATGATCACCAAGGGCGGGGAAAATGTGGCGCGCAGACCGGCTCTTCCGAGACGGGCATTGACGGCGGGGGCAGCCAAATGCGCAGGTGACGTCGGTCGATCGGGCATATTGAGGCCCCTCGCTGTCCCGGTGGCGCACTGCGGACCACCCTCCCCACCGAAGGACCCCCTCGTCTTGCGGATCCTGCATTTATTGGGCTGGTCGACGGGAGCCCTGTTCTTTTTCTACGCCTGGGTGCTCCGGGTCGCGCCAAGCGTCATGATCGACGAGATGATGCGTGATCTGTCGGTCGGCGGAGCCGTCATCGGCAATCTCTCGGCGGTCTATTTCTTCGGCTACGCCGGGATGCAGGTGCCGGTCGGGCTGCTGATCGACCGGTTCGGCCCGCGGCGGTTGATGACGGCGGCGGCACTGATCTGCGCCGGCGGCTGTGTGATCTTCGCGGTCAGCAGCGGCATCACCGGGGTCGCGACCGGGCGGTTCCTGATTGGCGCCTCGGCAGCGTTCAGCCTGGTCGGCGCAATGTCGATCGCGGGGCTGTGGTTCCCGGCTCGGCGCTTTGCCCTGCTGTCCGGGCTCGCGATGATGCTCGGCATGGCCGGCGGTGTCGTCGGGCAGGCCCCCCTCCGGGCGGTCGTTGCGGCGCTCGACTGGCGCGGCGCCGTACTCGCCCTGGCTGGTGGCGGGGTGCTGTTGGCGATTGCGGCTTGGTCCACCGTCCGTGACCGTCCGAAGGAACGCGGCTCGTCCGGCCGAATGCTCGCGGGACTCGGGCGCGTCGTCGGCAATCGTCAGATCTGGCTTATTGCGATTGCAGGGCTTGGCACGACCGGACCGCTGCTCGGATTCGCCGGACTGTGGGGTGTGCCCTACTTCGTTGCCACGCTCGGCATCGACCGGACGGCCGCGGCCTCGATCACCTCGATGATGTTCGTCGGATGGGGGGTCGGCGCGCCTCTGATCGGATGGGTCTCCGACCGTATCGGCCGACGGCGCATTCCCTACATTTTCGGGCTCGTCGTCTGCACAACCGCGATGTCGGCTCTGCTCGCCTTTCCCAACTTGCCCATCTGGGCGTTGATGGCACTCTGTTTCGCCTGCGGCTTCGGCGGCTCGTCGCAAATCGCCGGTTTCGCCGCTGCGCGCGAACACAGTCCCGTGGCCTACAGCGGCACCGCGCTCGGCCTCGTCAATGGTGTCGTGACCGGCGCCGGAGCCCTGTTCCAGCCGTTACTCGGCTGGCTGCTCGATCTGAATTGGCAAGGGCGCCTCATCGACGGCGCGCGGGTTTACGACCTGGCGGCCTACAGGATTGCATTCATTGCGATCATCGTTGGCTGCGTCGTCGGTCTTTTGTGTACGCTGGCCCTGCGCGAGACCTACTGCAAACCGCTCGCGGAAGACTAAAGCATCAGCGGCTCGCCGCGCAGCAGGCGCGGCACCTCACCGGACAGCCCTGACGCCTCGCCGACCAGCATGCGCTTCAGCCCGGGCATCCGATCGACAACACCGAGGCCCGCATCGCGCACGGAGCGCAGCAGCGCATTGTCCTGCGAGAAAAGCGTATTAAGCGCGCTGAATGCCGCGGCCGACGCCGCACCATCGAAACGTCGCCATCGAGCATAGCGCTCGAGCGCCGTCGCATCGCCGACATCGAGGCCGACGCGCACCGCATCGACAACGCATTCACTCAGTGCCGCGACATCGCGCAAACCGAGGTTGAGCCCCTGCCCGGCGATCGGATGGACGCCGCGCACAGCATCGCCCACAAGCGCAAAGCGTGATGTCACTAGCTCTCTTGCGAGATGCATCGCGAGCGGCCATCCGGCGCGTGGTCCGGCCAGCTCCAGGGCGCCGAGCCGATACCCGAACCGTTGTTCGAGCGCAGCGAGGAAATCCGCATCACCGAGCGCGAGCAGGCGTTGAGCTTCGCCCTCCTCCTCGGTCCACGTCACACACGAGCGATTGTCGGTGAGCGGGAGGATTGCGAACGGCCCGCCCGGCAGGAAATGCTGGATCGCGCGGCCACCGTGCGGGCGCTCATGGCGCACGGTCGTCACGATACCGGTCTGCGCATATCGCCAATTGACGGTCTTGATGCCGGAGGCGTCCCGCAACGGCGATTGGCGGCCGTCACAGGCGACCACCAAACCGGCGCGCACGCGCCCACCGCCAGCGAGCGTCACGGTGCTGCCGGCGGTATCGCTGGCGAGGCCGATCGCGGCACCGCTGATGCGCGCAATCCCGCCCGCGTCCACCACTGCAGCCGCGACCGCCCGATGGAGCGCCGACGCCGGCACGATCCACATGCCGGGCTCGCCTTCGGCGACCTCGGTACCGTAGCTCAATAGGATCGGTCGGATGGCATCGGTGAGCGCCGAATCCGTAATGTCGATACCGCTCACCGGTTGCGCTTCGGCCGCCAATGCCGGCCACACCGCGATGGCATCCAGTAACCGCTTCGATCCGGCCGACAGCGCATAGCTGCGCGGGTCGGCGCGCGTACCCGGCGCGTCGGGGTCGATCACGGCAATCCGCACACCATCACCCAGCGCCCCGGCGAGTGTCCGCGCCAGGATGAGGCCGGTCAGACCGCCGCCGCCGATGACAATGTCATGATCGCGCATGACGCACTCCGAGCCTATGATGTACAGCGTGCGTCACGTCCTGCCTTGCCTCCGATCCGAGGATGCCGCCCCATGGCCGCCAAGAAATCCGCCACCACCAAAAAGCCCCCCAAGACGAGCGCCGTCGATGATCTGGTTGCCATACTGGACCTCGAACGGCTCGAGCAAAACCTGTTTCGCGGTCGCGGCCCCAAGGCGGGGTGGCAGCGCGTCTACGGCGGCCAGGTTCTCGGGCAAGCGCTGGTCGCGGCGGTTCGCACTGTACCCGAGGAGAGGGTTGCCCATTCCGCCCACGCGTATTTCTTGCTGCCGGGCGATCCAGCCGAGCCCATTATCTACGACGTAGAGCGGATCCGTGACGGCGGCAGCTTTACGACGCGGCGGGTCAAAGGAATTCAGCACGGCCGCGCCATGTTCGTCATGAGCGTGTCGTTCCACAAGATCGAGGAAGGTTACGACCATCACGCGCCGATGCCCAAGGCGCCACCGCCCGAGGACCTACCGAACGAGAAAGAGCTGACTGATCGGATGCTCGACAAGCTCCCCGAGAACATGCGGCGCTACTGGGAGCGCGATCGCCCGATCGAAATCCGGCCCGTCGATGTCTCGCGTTATTTCGCCCGCGACGAACGCGAGCCCTCTCAGTTGATCTGGATGCGCGCCACGCGGCCGCTGCCCGATTCCCTGCCGCTCCACCAGTGCGTCCTCGCCTATGCCTCGGATTTCACCCTGCTCGATACTGCGCTTATCGCCCACGGTAAGCTGATGTTCGATACCGACCTCCAACTTGCCAGCCTCGATCACGCCATGTGGTTCCACCGCCCGTTCCGTGCCGACGACTGGTTGCTCTACGCTCAGGACAGCCCATCCGCGTTCGGTTCGCGCGGCTTCTGCCGCGGCAGCGTGTTTACACGCGATGGACTTCTCGTCGCATCGACGACTCAGGAGGGATTAATGCGCAGGCAGTCGACCCAATACGTGGTCACCTAGCGTGCAAAACGCCGTTTTTGCCTATTTTTTAATCAGGTTAGGTGCCTGGACCGGAGCCCGCGACCTAGTGGGTTGAACAAAAAATTAATGTTCCTCAACACTTTACTCTCAGATCCCCGACTTGGCACGGCCCTTGAGTCTTAACCAACGCCTGAACTGCGCAGGCGTTGAACGCACGCGTCCGTCGAAACGACGCCCGCGAGCCAAGATGTGGGGTTTGCAGAGCCATGAAGCTCATCACTGCAATTATCAAACCGTTCAAGCTCGAGGAAGTGCGCGCTGCACTGACGGACCTCGGGCTGCAGGGCATGACTGTCTCTGAGGTCAAGGGGTATGGCCGCCAGAAGGGGCATACGGAAATCTACCGTGGCGCCGAATACGCTGTGAACTTCCTGCCGAAGATCAAAGTCGAGGTCGCTGTCACCAGCGCGGAAGTCGACAAAGCGGTCGCCGCAATCGCGAACGCTGCGAAGACCGGCCAAATTGGTGACGGGAAAGTCTTCGTCTCGCCGATCGAACATACGCTTCGCATTCGCACGGGCGAAACGGACGATAACGCGCTGTAGGGAACCGGACATCGTGCCTGCCACCTGCCGGCCTGCCATGGCGGACGGGGGGAGGAATTCGGCCGGCACGCTGTCGCTAATCAACACTCAACCCTCTAACTGGACTGGTGGCAGGAATAAAACCCATGAAGACATGCATTCGTAGGATTACCGGCGTAGCGGCGACGACGGCCGCTTGGGCCATGGTCAGCATGGCCACGGCGCTGCCCGCGCTGGCGCAGGCGGCGGCGCCCGCCGCTCCCACAAAAATCGACTCAGGCGACACGGCGTGGATGCTCACGTCGACGGTCATCGTTCTGATGATGACCATCCCGGGCCTCGCGCTCTTCTACGGCGGCATGGTCCGCAAGAAGAACGTGCTCGCCACTGTCATGCAGTCGTTTGCGGCTGCCTGTCTTCTGTCGATTGTCTGGATGGTCGTCGGCTACTCGATTGCCTTTGGTGACGGCGGCGCGCTGAACGCCTACTGGGGCGGCTTCGGCAAAATGTTCTTCTCGGGTATGACCAAGGAAGGGCTGTTTGCGCCGCTCGCGATCAACGAGTCGCTCTTTGCCACCTTCCAAATGACCTTCGCCATCATCACGCCGGCACTCATCGCCGGCGCGGTCGCCGACCGCATGAAGTTCTCCAGCTTCCTGGTCTTCATCACACTCTGGCTGGTCATCGTCTACGCGCCGATCTGCCATTGGGTATGGGGCGGCGGCTTCCTCGGTTCCGACGGCGTCATGGACTTCGCCGGTGGTACCGTCGTGCACATCAACTCGGGCATCGCCGGACTCGTCGCGGCGCTGTTCCTTGGTCGCCGCAAGGGTTACGGCACCGACAATATGGCACCGCATAACCTCGTGCTGACGGTCATCGGCGCCTCGTTCCTGTGGGTCGGCTGGTTCGGCTTCAACGGCGGCTCTGCCGGCGGAGCGAACGAAGCGGCCGCCATGGCGGTTCTCGTCACGCAGATCTGTGCGGCCGCCGCGGCGCTCGCCTGGATGTTCTCGGAGTGGATGGTTCACGGCAAGCCGAGCGTTCTCGGTATTGCTTCGGGCGCCATTGCGGGCCTCGTTGTGATCACGCCGGCTGCCGGCTTCGTCGATCCCAAGGGCGCGCTGCTCATGGGCATCGCCGGCGGCATCGTCTGCTTCATCACGGCAACGGGACTGAAGCGGATGCTCGGCTATGACGACAGCCTCGACGTCTTCGGCATCCACGGCGTGGGCGGCATTCTCGGCGCCGTCCTCACGGGCGTCTTCGCAGTCGCGGCCATCGGCGGTGAAGGCAAGAACGGCCTGCTCGCCGGCAACCCGGCGCAGGTGGGCATCCAGCTTTGGGGCATTGCCGCGACCGTCGTCTGGTGCGCCGTCGCGACGTTCGTGATCCTTCTGGTCATTCGGATCGTCATGGGCGTGCGCGTCGACGAGCAGACCGAAGTCGAAGGTCTCGACGTCCGCATGCATGGCGAAGTCGTCCCCTGATCGGTGGCGGGCTCGAACCGGGCCCGCTCCCCGTCCCTGCAATTAAAAAATTGGGATCGCTCGGCATATGTCGGGCGATCCCAATCGCAACTGAGACACCCGGCGAAGCTTCTGCCGGCTAGCGAACGGCACCGCACCACGCGGAGCCGGGACCGCGGGGCACACGGTCGATTGCTCCCCCAGTGTCGACGGTCACCCCGCGGCCTCTCGGTCAATCGATCGATATGCGCGTGCGCGGCCCCATGCGAGACAACAGCAGCATCAGATCACGACGGGCGAGCGCGATGCAGCCCTCGGTCGGCGTAAAGTTTTGCCGCGCGAGATGGATGAAGATTGCGCTGCCAGCCCCTCGCACCCGTGGCCGCGTATTGTGATCGAGAACGATGATGACGTCATAGACGCCATCGGAGCGCCAAAGTCGTTCCGCGCTTGCCGGATAAGGATGACGGACGTGGCGATTGTAGTTGCGGTCGGCCACGGCGTCGCACCACCCGTCGTCCGGCCGAAGCGGACGGGTCGACAACCCCGTTCGTGGCCGCGGCGATCGATCGGCGCGGTAGAGGACCTGCCGCGCCAGCCAGGTACCACTGGGAGTGGCGCCATCGCCCTCCCGTTTCCTCCAGGACCGGCCACCGCGCCCGAGAGCACAGGGCATCAGCACCGACCCCGCCCTGATCCAACCCCGTGTCGCTGTCCGCGAGAGGGCCAAGACATGCAGACCACTTTGGTAACCAAACCCTGTTCCCGTGGAATCTCCCGCATACGGACGCGTGATCGCCATCTTTGCCTCGATACCTGTCTCAAAGCTGTAAGCAGTGATATGCTGCGCCCGCGAAATTGGCCAATGGGGAGCCTCGCCTCATGAGTACGGCACGTACGATCCTGCTCGTCGACGATGATGATGAGCTTCGTGCTTCTCTGAAGGATCAGCTCGCCCTTCATGACGAATTCGACATCCTGACCGCCGGCACGGCGTCGCAGGGCATCGAGATCGCCAAGGAGGAGCGTCTGGACCTTGTTCTGCTCGACGTCGGTCTTCCGGACATGGATGGCCGCGAAGCCTGTAAGATCATGCGCAAGGCTGGGTTCAAGAGCCCCATCGTCATGCTGACCGGTAACGCGGCCGATTCCGACGTCATTCTGGGACTCGACGCTGGCGCCAACGATTACGTGACGAAGCCGTTCAAGTTTGCCGTGCTGCTTGCGCGGGTGCGCGCCCAGCTCCGCCAGCACGAGCAGAGCGAAGATGCGGTGTTCACGATCGGGCATTACACCTTCAAGCCGGCGTCCAAGATTCTTGTCGACGAAGGGGGCAAGAAGATCCGCCTCACGGAGAAGGAAACGTCGATTCTGAAATACCTCTACCGGGCCGGCGAGAAGGTCATCACCCGGGATGTTCTGCTGCATGAGGTGTGGGGCTACAACGCCGGCGTGACGACCCATACGCTGGAAACCCATATTTACCGGTTGCGCCAGAAGATCGAGAAAGACCCTTCGAGCGCTGAACTCCTCATCACCGAGATGGGTGGCTACAAGCTGGTCCCATGAATGGCCCCGGCGGCCGGTAGCCGCAGGAGCGGTTTGCCCTGGTTTGCTCTGGCCATTCGGGGGGAAAGGCGATATAAGCCGGCCCATTCGCGGGGCCAGCGGGATACCAATCCCGGTGGGCCCATGCGTCGAAGTCCCACCCCGAGCGCCGGCGGCACGATAGCTTGGCTGCGCTGTTTGAAGGCGGCAACGCGCGGCACAACCCGCAGCGCGGCCCGCACAGGAGAGTAAATTCGATGGCCGTTCCTAGGAAGAAAGTGTCGCGGATGAAGCGTGGCACCCGTCGCTCCGCCGATGCGATTTCGGCGCCGAGCCTCGTCGAAGACAAGAAGACGGGCAACGTGCGTCGCCCCCATCATATCGACCTCAAGGCCGGTACGTACCGCGATCGCCAGATTCTGCCGGCGAAGAGCGACGTCTAGAGCCGTCTAGCGGGCGCGCGAGAGCGAATGCCCGCGTACGCTCGACGAAAGTCGCGGCAATACCTACGAGCACGGCCGATTTTCCGACATCGCAACACGCGTCTGTCGATCGGCCACATCCCGCCACAATCGCCCACTAGCGCCATGTGATTGTCGCAGCCGCGGCACAACGAGGGAGATCGCGATGTCGCTCAGGGTCCTGCCGCTGCTGATCATTCCATTTATTCTCTACAACGTCGTCGTGTTGTTCAGCGGTGGCACGGCGGTGGATGGCACTCCTCTCGCCGCCAGCGCCGCGGCAGACGGCGTGCTGCGCAAAGTACTGTTCACGCTTCCGATGGTCGGCGGTGCCAAGTGGCACTTCTCGATGGGCGACCTGCTCATCCTCGTGACGATGTTCGTGCTGTTCTTCGAACTCATCAAATCGACCTACACGTCGTCCTCCTCGCTACTCGATCACGGCCTGTCGATGCTGGTGTTCATCGCCTGCCTCGTCGAGTTTCTCCTGGTCCATCAGGCAGCGACGTCGGTGTTCTTCTTCATCATGATCGCAACGCTAATCGACGTCGTCGCTGGGTTCATGATCGGTATCCGAACCGCCCGGCGCGACCTCAATATCGGCGGCCACGGCGGCGATTGACGCCCTGGCTACGAGCTCACCGGGCTGCTCAGCGACGACGCGGGCAGCCCGCATCTTTTTAAATCAGCGTTCAATTGATGTGCCTTGCTCCGGCGGGGGCACGGCTTGATCGCTTGTTAACCTGTTCCAGCTACCGTTTGTCGCGTGCGTGCGGAGGTTGCCTGCGCGGCTCTCGAATGACGGAACCCGGACCTTGCCCTTCGCCCGAAACATTCCCGAAGCGAACACGGTCGCCTTGCACAATCTTGCGGGCACTGAGCAATCCAGTGGTTCGTACATCCGGCTCGACGCTCATGACCGCGCCGCGCCCTCGTCGCCTATAGGCTTGAACGTCGACGTCGTCGGCACCCTGTCGGCGGTCCAGGAGACCATCTACTGCTGGGATATCGCCAGCGACCGGATCGAGTGGGCGACGAACGCACAGAAAGTCCTCGGTATCCGGTCGATCGAATCCATCGGCACGGGATCCGCTTTCCAATTCCTCATGGCGCCGGAGCATATCCAGCGCCGCATCGATGCGCTGTCGGGTCTCACGACGATGCGCGCCGGCGATACGGCAGAGTTTCGCGTCCAGTATCGTTTCACGCCCGGCGGCCGCCGCAGCGACACCTCTCTCTGGCTGGAAGACCATGGCCAGTGCACGTTCGACTCATCAAATGCACTCTTGAGTGTGCGCGGCGTGATCCGCGTCATCAACGAGCGGTACTGGGAAGAGCAGCGCCTCCTGCACCGCTCGGACCACGATGAACTGACCGGCCAGCTCAATCGCATCCGCCTCATGGAAGCGCTCGGCGCAGTTCTATCGCGTGCCGATCGCACCAAGCAGTCCTGCTGCTTCCTGATGGCATCCGTCGACAATCTCGCGACGATCAACGACAGCTTCGGTTTCGAGGTCGGCGACGAGGTTCTCGCAGCCGTGGCCCGTATCGTCAAAAGCCGGCTCCGTGGCGGCGACTCCATGGGACGCTATTCGTCGAACAAATTCGGCATCATCCTGAATGAATGCGGTCCCGGCGCGATGCGCGTCGCTGCCGAACGCTTCATCAAGGCGGTGCGCGAACAGACCATCCGGACCGCCGTGTGCCAGCTGTCGGCGACGATCTCGATCGGCGGCGTGATGCTTCCCGACCAGGCGCCGACCATTCCCCACGCGCTCGGACAGGCACTCCAGGCCCTTGACCGGGCCAAGCTGCGGCGGCACGACGGATTTACGGCTTACGAGCCAAGCGCGGCGAGCGCATCCGCCCGTCAGCGCAACATTTCCATCGCCGACGAGGTCATCTCGGCGCTGGAAGAAAACCGCATGCTGCTGGCATTGCAGCCGATCGTCGATACCAAGACGCGCGAGCCGGCGCTCTACGAATGCCTGCTGCGGATGGAAAAGCCGGACGGCGCCATCGTTTCCGCGGGCGAGTTCATTCCGCTCGCCGAACAACTGGGTCTGTCGCGTTTCATCGATCGCCGTGCGCTGGAGCTGGCGGTTGCGTTCGCGAAATCACATCCGACGGTGCGTCTGTCGCTGAACGTGTCGAGCCTCACGTGCAGCGATCATGAATGGCTGGTGGCCCTGCATCGTCTGACGGGCGGTCGTCGCCAGATCACCGAACGGCTGACGATCGAGTTGACCGAAACCGCCGCGATCCACGACATCGACGTGTCGATCGCATTCGTCGATACGCTCAAGGAACTCGGCTGCAAAGTTGCGATCGACGATTTCGGGGCCGGATACACGTCCTTCAAGAACCTCAAGACGCTCAACGTCGACATGGTCAAGATCGACGGATCCTTCATCCGCGACCTCGCCTCGGAGCCGGACAACCAGGTTTTCATCAAGACGCTGGTCGAGATCGCCGAGACCTTCAATCTCGAGACCGTGGCCGAGTGGGTCGGTGACGAAGAGACGGCGCAGATGATGGCCAAGGCCGGCATCACCCACCAGCAGGGCTTTTATTTTGGGCGCCCGCTCCTCGCCAAAGACTTCAAGTCGAGCGCCACCGCCGCATCCTGAGCCGCTGCCGGGATCTTGTTGTCTTCGGATTATTCCGCTGCGTCGCGCTTCGTGCTCGGCGCCGCCGGGCCACGGAAGGCCGTTCGCCGGGCATCCCAATCCGCCGCGCCCACGCGCGCAAACGTGGCGCCGGGTCCACCGCCGCTGAACGTCGCTGGCGGCAATCCGGTCGACTTGAGTTCGGCCAGCAGCGTGTCGCATAGCCCGATGATCGACGACATCAGCATCCCCGGCACGATCGCCAGGCGATACCCCATCCTCTCGATGTCCGCGAGCGGCGCCAACGGCGTCTTGCCACTCAGCACCATGTTGAACAGGCACGGCCCCTTCACCGCGCGCGGAATCGAGGCCACCTCCTCAGCGGTCTGCGGCGCCTCGAAGAATGCGAGATCGGCGCCGGCGTCCAGCGCAGCATTGCACCGGGTGATCGCCTCGTCGTAACCGGCGACACCGCGCGCGTCCGTGCGCGCGATGATCAGGAAACCGCGACTGCGCCTTGCGGCAGCGGCGGCACGGATCTTCGCCGTGTAGTCCTCGAGACCGACCAGTTCCTTGCCGTCGAGATGGCCGCAGCGCTTGGGGAACACCTGATCCTCGATGTGGATGGCCGCGACACCCGCGCGCTCGAATTCCTGCACCGTCCGATAGACACTCAGCTCGTTGCCGTAGCCCGTATCGGCGTCACTGACGAGCGGCACGCCAACCGTCGCCGCCATCCGGCCGGCATTCGCAACCATCTCGGTCATCGTCAACAGGCCATAGTCCGGCAGGCCATGCGCCACCGAGGTGCCCGCGCCGGTCATGTAGACGGCTGGAAAGCCGGCCTGCTCGACGAGCTGCGCGGTCAGGCAGTCATAGGCTCCTGGCGCCACCACCATCGGCCCGGCTTCGATCATCGTCTTGAGGTCTGGCCCTGCGGGCATGGCGATGTGCTCCCGAATTCCGTTGCTTGATTGCCGTCGACATTATGGCTCGGTCATTCGGCCGTCCAGCGGTCCTGTCCAGCAACTCAGCGAGCCTTGGAAGCTGGGGCTTGCTGATCCTGTGGGTTTCGAGGGTAACGCCCCACGATCGACTTGGCGGGGTTGGATGCTGGACCCGAATCAGCCCAGCGTGGCTCGTGTTGGTTCCGATGTCGGAGCGTCGCGAAACGGGATCCGTCCATGTCTATCAGTGTGCTGGCGCGCCAGCTCATCGCGCAGGAAATCTTTCGGGGGCTCAGCCCCCTGCAACTGACCGAAATCGTGCGGCAGGCCGACCGTGTCGTCTACCGCCCGGGTCAGTACATCATCGAGGCGGGCGCCGCGGCAGACGCCGCCGTCGTCATCATTGCCGGCGATGCGATTCGGTTTCCCGATCACCCGACCGGTCAGGGCGCTATGCAGGCCGAGGCCCTTTCGGCTGGATCGCTGCTGAGCGAGTTGGCCATGCTCGTGGAGCACGTCCACGGTGCGACCGTTATTGCGCACACGACGGTGCGGGCCCTTCGCATCACACGGGCGGCTCTCCAGGAGCAAATGCGTGACGATTCCCATCTAGCCGACCATTTCGTCGAGCGCATCGCCGAGCGGCTGAGCCGGGTCGCGACGGAACTCCGATTGATCGATCATGCGCTGGCCACCGCCGAACTCGCGCCAGCGTAGCGCCTCGCCAAGCACTACCTGCGCTGCGAACTCAGCTCATCAACAGAAAATGCTGATTTAAAATAGAAAAGCGCCCAACCCCGGGGGGAGAGGTTGGGCGCTTGAGCGCTTTTTCGGCGCTTGCACCGGGAGGGAAGCCGGTGCAGCGGACTGATGTCGTCGGCAAGACGGGGGGGCACTGCCGAATGTATGACATCTACCGCTCTACGAAAGAATTTAGTTGCGTGTGGCCGAAAATCAAGGTGCCGCCCACCGCTATTCACGTTTCTTTTACTGATTGTTTCAGAGTCCTGCGCTAGCTGATTCGTCCGAGCTCCCGCCCCATCCCCCAAGGGATTGGAGTTACTTAATTTTTCGGAGAGTCGGGCTGATAACGCGGAAGAGCTCAGCGTCCAATTCTTCGGGTCGGTTGAGGTTGGCCACCTCGACTCGCGTGTCCGTGCCTTGCGAATCGGTCGTGACCCACTCCTTGAGTTCCAGATCCGGTCCCTTTGATAGGAACAGGCGGATCTGTCCGGGCGCATCCGGGCTCTTGTCCTGCAGCGCCAGGATGATCAGATCCTCGGCTTCCTGGACCTCGAGGATGCGCGCATCCCTCAGCAGATCGACGTCATTGCGCAGCAGCAGCCGGAATGGCGTCTGATCGAGCCCGACCCGATCATCCGTATTCATGTCCAGATCCTGGATCGCCAGCATGCTGCCATCGGAAACGATGAGCTGCCGGCTCGGCAGATTGTATTCGAACCGCAGTTTGCCCGGTCGCTTGACGAAGAACCGCCCGCGCATCCGCTTGTTGTCAGCCGCCGTCTGCACAAAGGTGCCGCGCAGATTGATGAGCTTGTTGAAATAGGCGCTGACTTTCTTGACCGTTTCGAGCTGCTGCGGCTCAAGCGCGATGCCGGCTACGGGAGAGTCGGGCTTTACGTCGGCGCTCCATGGCGGCGCCCCGAGTGGGCTCGTCGGACCCTTTCCGGGATTTTGGGCGCCCGCAGGCGAAAACGCCGCCACCAGCACAGCGCACAGAATGCCCGCACCACAACGCCCGACCGCACGGCCTGCACGCATGCCAAACCACCTGCGCGAAATCATTTCGTTCGCCCCCATCATTCCAGCCACGCACCCCTTCCCCCAAGATTGGGACGACATGGAGGCGCGAGGCCGATCGCGGTCACAGAGCATTGCGGCCCGGTCGCTCGCGTGATAGCCACCCGACACTCCAACGGCAAGACGCCGTTCTCGACGCGAACGAGATCCCCACTATGCCCAAACTTCCCAAGCCCGCCCAAGGTAACGGCACCAGCTCAGGCAATGGTCCCGCTGAGCCTTCGCCCGCCCAGATGCAGGTGCGGATCGCCGGTCAGTATATCAAGGACCTCTCGTTCGAGAATCCGAACATCGGCAAGCTCATCACCAGCCAGCCCGAGAATCCCAATCTCGACGTCGAGATCAATGTGGAAGTAGAGCAACTGGGCGCCAATCTCTACGAGTCCGCGATCAGCTTCAAGGCACGCGCTGCCACCAAAGACTCAGTCATCTACGACTTGGAGATTGTTTACGGCGGTGCCTTCAACATCGAAAACGCGCCGCCGCAGTCTCTCGAACCGATGCTGTTCATCAACTGCCCGGCACTGCTTTTCCCGTTCCTGCGCCGACTCGTGGCCGATCTCACCCGCGAAGGCGGATTCCCGCCACTGCTCCTCGATCCCGTCGATTTTGGGGGGCTGTACGTACGGAAGAAGTCGCAAGGGATGCCGCCGCAGGTTGGCCCGACGTCAAGCCTGTCCTGACGCGCTTTCGCTTCCAGACGGCCGCTCGAATTTGATCCACAGCGCCTCCGGTCCCAGCGTGGCGACGAAGGCGAGGTGCGCGGCGATATCCGCGTCAGTGAGGCGCGGCGTGAGGGGCCGCTGGCGAATCAAGGGGGCCGCGCTCACAGCCGTCGCATCGCCTCGCCGCTGCGTACCGTTCTGCGCTAGCCCGAGCGTTGCCTGGCGCTCACCGAGCAGTTCGACATAAACCTCGGCGAGCAGCCACGAATCGAGCAGCGCGCCATGCAACGTGCGCTTGGTGTTGTCGATGAAGTAGCGTTTGCACAGCGCATCGAGGCTGGCCGCCGCGCCGGGGTGCTTGCGCCGCGCCAGGGCGAGCGTATCGACGACACGATCCATCGCAATCGCGGGCTGACGCAGGCGCTGCAGTTCCGCGTTCAGGAATCCGATATCGAACGCCGCGTTGTGGATCACCAGGGGCGAGTCACCGATGAACTTGATGAAGTCCGGCGCGATTTGATTGAATTTCGGCTTGTCACGCAGCATGTCCATCGAGATGCCATGGACGGCCTGGGCGTCGGGATGGACGTCGCGATCCTCGGGATGAATATACTGGTGAAAGGTGTTGTTCGTCGGAATCCGGTTGAGCAGCTCGATGCAACCGATCTCGATAATCCGATCACCCTTGCGATGATCGAGGCCTGTCGTCTCGGTATCGAGCACGATCTCGCGCAACATCCCCAAACCCCCGCATCGTCAAGCCCAGTGTTCGGCGAATGCCGTTCCTGTTCGCCCGTCGAGCTGAGCCATGATTCGATCGATTTGCGCTTCCGTCTCGGGAATAGTTCGCGAGGTGTCCACAACGAAATCGGCGCGACGGCGCTTTTCCTCGTCCGGCGCCTGACGTGAAACGATCTGCTCGAACTTCTCAGGCGTCATGCCCGGCCGCTCGAGAACCCGCTGGCGCTGGATGTCCGGTGGGGCGCTGACGACGATTGTCACGTCGACACGCTTCTCGCCGCCGGTTTCAAACAGCAGCGGAATTTCCAGGACCGCCTTCTCCGCTCCTTTAGCCACCTTCGCGTGAAGAAATGCCCGCTCGGCCGCGTGCACCAGCGGATGCACGATCGCCTCCAGTCGCTTGAAAGCGGATCCGTCGGCGAGCAGCGTCGCCGCCAGAGCCTGGCGATCGACACCTCCGTTCTCCGCAAGCGTCCCAGGGAATGCGGCTCCGATCGGCGCGACTGCCGCTCCACCTGCTTTATACAGCTTGTGCACAATGGCATCGGCATCGCAGACGCCCACGCCGAGCGTTCTGATCCGTGCAGCAGCCGTCGTTTTGCCCATTCCGATAGAACCGGTGAGACCGATAATCAGCATCATTTCCCCTCGATATCGGCAACGAGGATCGCGCGAAGCGTCTCCGTCACCTCCGGCCGGACGCCGAACCAGCGCTCGAACCCGGGCACCGCCTGGTGCAACAACATGCCAAGCCCATCCACAGTACGCAGGCCACGTGCTCGCGCTCGCGCAAGAAACGGCGTCTCGAGCGGCACGTAGACGATGTCTGCCGCGACCGCATCACTGCTCAAGCTCGCAAGATCAAGATCGAGTGGCCCGCTGCCGACCATCCCCAGCGTTGTCGTGTTGACGACAACACTGGCGTCGCAGATCGCCGCCGCCGCGTCCGTCCACGCATGGGCTTCAACGCGGGGGCCGAAATGGCGCGCGAGGGCCTCGGCCCGGTCGGCTGTGCGATTGATCACCCGCACCGCGCCGACGCCGGCCTCCAGAAATCCATAGATGATGGCGCGCGCCGCGCCACCCGCGCCGAGCACCGCGATGGGCGCATCTTTCTTGTCCCATCCAGGCGCCGATTGGCGAAGGTGGGTCATGAAGCCATACGTGTCGGTATTGGCGACGCAGACCTTCGCGCCATCCCGCCACACCGTATTCGCCGCGCCAACGGCTTCCGCGGACGGATCGCGCCAATCGGCCGCCTCGAACACCGCCTGCTTATGCGGCGCGGTGACATTGCACCCTTCGAGCCCGCGGGCAGCCAGCGAACGGACGAACGCGCCGGCCTCACCCACCGGCACCGCGACGCGGTCATAGCGACCTTCGATCCCGTAAGTCTTCAGCCAATGGCCGTGGATGAGCGGCGAGCGGGACTGCTCGATCGGCCACCCGATGACACACGCCTGCTTCATGATGCTGGACTCATGTGGCGATCACGCCGCGGTCGCGCAGCTCTTCGAGGAGCGGCAACAGCGGCATCCCAAGGATAGTGAAATAGTCGCCGGCAATCGATTCAAAGAGCTGAACGCCGAGGCCCTCGAGCTGATAAGCGCCAACCGATTCGCAAACGCGCTCGCCGGCACGCGCCAAATACTGAACGAGAAAACCCTCTGAAAAATCCCGCATCGCCAGTTCAGCGCTGTCGGTACACGTCCACAGCACTTCGCCGCCTCGCGCCAGCGCCACACACGCATGAAGCTGGTGCATCCGCCCGCGAAGCCGAGATAGATGCGCCCGCGCAGCCTCTATGTTTTCGGGTTTTTCGAGAATTTCATAGCTGGAAGCAGACCAACGCTTGCCGCCGAAGTCCATCCGCCGTTCGGTGGCCAGTGCCAGCACCTGATCGCAGCCGATGACCAGCGCGTCGGGAAACTGCATACTGACAGCGGTGGCTTTGGCGGCCGCGAGCATTTCCGCAACTTCGATCGGATAATCCTCGTCGAGTGCTCGCTCGGGCTCAAACCCCGCACGCAGCGCCGGTTCGTCGACATTGGCTGGAATAACGTCGAACATCAGCCCGGCCTGCTCGAGCATCGTGCGCCGCGACCGGCTCTGCGACGCGAGAATGATGCGCTCGCGTTCAGCCATCGGCCTTTTCCCCGTCTCGAGCGGATTCGCGCTCGTGCAGCAGTTTAAGGATGGTGGCCGCCGTCTCCTCGATCGAGCGCCGCGTCACGTCGATCACCGGCCAGCCGTGCCGCGCGCAGAGTCGCCGTGAATGCGCGATCTCTTCCGCAATCCGCGTTCGATCGACGTAGTCGTCGAGGTTGCGGTCGGCGAGAAGCTGCACGCGGTTGCGGCGAATCTCCGATATGCGATCGGGACTCGCGACGAGGCCGACGACGAACGCCGAGTGGGGCTCCAGCAGCGCCGGCGCGAGATCGATACGCGGCACCAGCGGCACGTTGGCGGTCTTGTAGCCGCGTTGCGCCAGATAGATGCTCGTCGGTGTTTTGGAGGTGCGCGAGACGCCAAGAATAATGATGTCGGCCTGGTTGAGGTCGCTCGGCAACCGGCCGTCATCGTGGACCATGGTGAAATTGAGTGCGTCGATGCGACGGAAGTAGTCGGCGTCAAGCACATGCTGGCCGGCGACGATCGGCGTCTTGGCAGTCCCGAGGTAGCTCTCGAACACCTTCATGATCGGCTCGAGCACGTGCAGGCACGGCACGTTGAGTTCGCGGCACCGCTGCTCCAACGCCGTCTGCAGCGCCTCGTTGACGACGGTATAGAGAACGATCCCTGGTGCGGACTCTATTTCCTGGATCGCGCGGTCGAGTTGGCGCTGCGTGCGGACCAACGGATGCACATGCTCGATCGGTCGGATTTGCGCGTACTGGACGGCCGCCGCCTTGGCGATCGTTGTCAGTGTTTCACCGGTTGCATCGGAGATGAGATGCAAGTGAAAGTAGCTCGGCTGGGTGTGGGACATTTGTTGATAAAGTTCCGACTTATCCAGCGAGGTGCGGGGGTTGCATGGCCTACCCTATACTGTCCCCAGACCTGCCAACAGATTGATCAACACGATGACCCACCGGGAGGGCTCTGTTCGCCCCACCCCTTAAGCGCCACGTCGCCGACACTCTCATCCGACTGTTGTTCGACCGTCATCGACAGCCTGTCAAGCGGGTCGGTCGCTGCAACCGAGCCTGCAAACCCATGACACAAGACGACGTTTCGTGGATAGTAGGACAGTCGTCCACGCACCACCAGATCTGTACGACTGTTCTCCCACGGTGCGGTGTTCCTGTGCGCGAGCCGGTGACAAAACGATAGTTCCCACAATTCACAGCACTAATAAGATCAAGATCAACTGAGAAAACTCTCTATAGGATTTAGAAGTAGGATGAGCCGTTCGTTGGATAAGTCGTCGCCCATCGCACGTCGCCGGTTCCTGCAACCGTTCGCTGGGACGGCACTCGCGCCGCCCCCGATCTGGCTGATGCGACAAGCAGGCCGCTACCTCCCCGAGTACCGCGAAACGCGCGCCAAGGCCGGCGGCTTCCTCGACCTGTGCTACACGCCGGCGCTTGCTGCCGAGGTGACGCTGCAGCCGATCCGCCGCTACGGCTTCGACGCTGCGATCCTGTTCGCGGACATCCTGCTCGTGCCGGACGCCTTGGGCCAATCGGTGCGCTTCGTCGAAGGCGAAGGGCCGCTGCTCGATCCCATTCGCACCGCTGCCGACATCGCGCGCTTGTCACCGGACGCGACTCGACCCAAGTTCGGCCTCGTCTTCGAGACGGTCCAGCGGCTGCGCCAGGATCTGCCCGACGAGACGGCACTGATTGGTTTTTGCGGGGCGCCATGGACCGTCGCGACGTACATGATCGAGGGGCGAGGGTCGAAGGACCAAGCGGCTGCGCGGCTGTTCGCCTATCGCGATCCCGATGGTTTTCAGCGGCTCACGGACATGCTCGTCGAGGTCTCGATCGAGTATCTTTCGGGGCAGGTGCAGGCTGGTGCCGATGCTTTGCAGATTTTCGATACGTGGGCCGGCAGTTTGCCCGATGACCAGTTCGAGCAGTGGGTCATCGACCCGACGCGCCGCATCGTCGAGGCCATGCACGAGCGCCATCCCGGCGTTCCCGTCGTTGGATTTCCCCGCGGCGCTCAGGGTTCGGCGCTGTGGTACGTCACGGAGACTGGGGTCGACGGCATCGGGTGCGATACAGCGACACCGCCCTACATGATGGCGGAAGCCTTCGAGGACGAGAAAGTGGTCGTCCAGGGCAATCTCGATCCCCTTCTGCTGGTGGCTGGCGGCGATGCCCTCAAGGCACGCGTCGAGGAGATCCTCGAGCTGATGGACGGCAAGGCCTTCATCTTCAACCTCGGCCACGGGATCGTCCCGGAGACGCCGCCCGAGCACGTCGCCGACCTCGTTCGTTACGTCCGCGAGGGGAGCGCCGCGTGACTGGCACTGCGGGGCCGGGAGCACGAGCAGCCATCGCACTCGGCATCACGGCGGTGGGGATCGCCGCGGCCATACTTCTGCTCGGCGACCGCGCGTATATGTGGGTGAAAGCCGCCCACGTCATCGCCATCATCTCGTGGATGGCGGGAATGCTCTACCTGCCGCGGCTGTTCATTTACCATTGCGATGCCTTGCCCGGCTCGGAGCTATCCGAGACGCTCAAGGTGATGGAGCACCGCCTCCTCCGCGTCATCATCAACCCGGCCATGGCCCTATCCTGGATTCTGGGGCTCTGGCTCGCCTGGCGTGGTGGATTTCTGACGGCGGGATGGTTCCACGCGAAGCTCGCCTTCGTCATCGCGCTGTCGGGAGTGCATGGCTACCTGTCGGCGTCCGTTCGGCGCTTTGCCGCCGATCAGAACTCGGTTTCGGCCCGAAATTGGCGGATCATCAACGAAGCCCCTGCCGTCCTGATGGTCCTCATCGTCATCCTGGTGATCGTCAAGCCGTTCTAGGGTCGGGACCGGCTGGGCCTCTCCTAGCGCCGGCCCTCTCACCCATTGGGTCGATTCGTCTCAAAGCGGTGGACCGCAACGAAAATTTGATGCTGCGACGCGCTGCCCCTTTGACTCTGAGGGAACCTTTGCGATAGAGTTGCGCTTATCAGATCGAGTCGCTGCGTCGGCGTGACTTCGCCTGGCCCCCAGCCGACAAGCCCAAGCATTCCTGACCTTATCGACCCCTAGATCGGCTCGTCCGACAGCGGGTTTCCTTCCGCACATCGCGACCAGACGCCCGGAACCCCGGCAGTCGGTTCGCCCCCTCCCAATGAGTTTCCCATGCAAGACGTAGTCAAAGAAGTGAAATTGGCAGACCTCAAGTCGAAGTCGGCAACCGAGTTGTTGAGCTTTGCCGAAGAGGCTGGCGTCGAGAACGCCAGCACCCTGCGCAAGCAGGAATTGATGTTCGCGACGCTCAAACAGCTCGCATCCCAGGATATTGAAATCATCGGCACCGGCGTCGTCGAAGTGCTGCAGGACGGCTTCGGCTTCCTGCGCTCGCCCGACGCCAATTATCTGGCCGGTCCGGACGACATCTACGTGTCGCCGTCGCAGATTCGCCGCTTCGCGCTGCGCACCGGCGATACGGTCGAGGGCCACATCCGCGGTCCCAATACCAAAGAGGGCGAGCGGTATTTCGCCTTGCTCAAGGTGAACCGGATCAATTTCGAAGATCCCGAGGCGACAAAGCACAAGGTCCACTTCGATAACCTGACGCCGCTCTATCCGACGGCGTGGCTGAAGATGGAAATCGAAGACCCGACGATCAAGGACTACTCGGCACGCGTCATCGACATCGTCGCGCCGATCGGCAAGGGCCAGCGCGCCCTCATCGTTGCGCCACCGCGCACTGGTAAGACCGTCGTTCTCCAGAATATTGCCCGGTCGATCTCGACCAACCATCCCGAGTGCTACCTCATCGTGCTGCTCATCGACGAGCGGCCGGAGGAAGTCACGGACATGCAGCGCTCAGTGAAGGGCGAGGTTATCTCCTCGACTTTCGACGAGCCGCCGTCACGGCACGTGCAGGTCTCGGAAATGGTGATCGAGAAAGCCAAGCGCCTCGTCGAACACAAGCGTGACGTCGTGATCCTGCTGGATTCGATCACCCGCCTCGGCCGTGCCTACAACACCGTTGTGCCGTCCTCGGGCAAGGTGCTCACTGGTGGTGTCGACTCGAACGCGCTCCAGCGGCCGAAGCGCTTTTTCGGCGCCGCGCGCAATATCGAAGAGGGCGGCTCACTGACCATCATCTCGACGGCGCTGATCGAAACCGGCAGCCGCATGGACGAGGTCATCTTCGAAGAGTTCAAGGGCACCGGTAACTCGGAAATCATTCTCGACCGCAAGGTCTCGGACAAGCGCGTGTTCCCGGCGATTGACGTGGCGCGTTCCGGCACCCGCAAGGAAGAGTTGCTGGTGCCGCGCGACCAGCTCAAGAAGGTCTACGTGCTTCGCCGTATTCTCAATCCGATGGGCTCGATGGACGCGATCGAGTTCCTCATCGACAAGCTCAAGTCGACCAAGACCAACGGCGAATTCTTCCAGAGCATGAACACCTAAGCGCCGGGGGCCGACGCGATGGCTGCGACCCATCCTGATGCGCCGGCGCTGCCCCGTGATGCCACGCTCGACGCGAGCGAGGTCCGTCGGTTCGGCGACCTTGCTGCCGAATGGTGGGATCCTAAGGGGAAGTTCCGGCCGCTACATAAGCTCGGCCCCGCCCGACTCGCCTTCATTCGTCAGGAAATTGTGCGCCATTTCGCGCGCGCCCACGGCGGGCTGCGGCTTTTCGACGGCTTGAGCGTACTCGACATCGGCTGCGGTGGCGGCCTCGTCAGCGAGCCCGTCGCGCGGCTCGGCGCCACCGTCACCGGCATTGACCCCGCGCCTGAGAATATCGCGGCAGCGAGTGCTCACGCCGCGAGCCAGGTCTTAGCCATCGACTACCGCGCTTGCCGCGTCGAGGATCTGGTGGCGGACGGGCGCACGTTCGATTGCGTGCTCTGCCTCGAGGTCGTCGAGCACGTTCCTGATGTAGCGGCGTTCCTCTCGGAATGCGCCAAGCTCGTCAGGCCGGGCGGCCTTATGATCCTCTCGACCATCAACCGCACCGTAAAAGCCTACGCGTTGGCGATTGTCGGAGCGGAGTATATCCTGCGCTGGCTGCCCGTCGGCACCCACCAGTGGGAGCGGTTCGTGACGCCCGACGAACTCGCGCGACACGCTGCGGCGGCCGGCCTCGCGATCTCCCATCGAGAAGGGCTGGTTTACAATCCTCTGACGGACGCCTGGTCCCTGTCCGCTGACCTTGACGTCAACTACATGGCGAGTGCAGGGCGGCCTGCATAGCGGCGCCCTTGCGCCCGCGAGGGCCCGCACTTATGACTTTGGGCAACCACAACTTGCAAAAACGATAAGGAATAGCCGATGCCCGGTCCCCTCTCGCACATCCGTGTTCTGGACCTGACGCGCGTTCTCGCCGGCCCATGGTGCGCGCAGAACCTCGCCGACCTCGGCGCCGACGTGATCAAGGTCGAACGCCCGAAGAAGGGTGACGACTCCCGCGCCTTCGGTCCGCCCTGGGCCAAGGATCAGAACGGCAAGGACACGACGGAGTCGGCGTATTTCATGTGCGCCAACCGAGGCAAAAAATCGATCACCATCGACGTCTCCAAGCCCGCCGGTCAGGCGATCGTGCGCGATCTCGCGAAGGATTCCGACGTATTTCTCGAGAACTACAAGACGGGCGATCTCGCGCGCTACGGTCTCGGCTACGAAGATCTGAAGAAGATCAATCCGCGCATTATCTATTGCTCGATCACGGGCTTCGGCCAGACCGGTCCCTATCGCGAGAAGCCCGGCTATGACTTCATGGTCCAGGGCATGGGCGGCTTCATGAGCGTGACTGGCGAGCGCGACAACAAGCCCGGTGGCGGCCCGCAGCGCGCCGGTGTGCCCATCGTCGACATCATGACCGGCATGTATTCGACGATCGCGGTCTGCGCGGCGATTGCCCATCGCGCCGAAAGCGGCGTCGGCCAGTTCATCGATATGGCGCTGCTCGATACGCAGGTTGCCATCCTCGCCAATCAGGGCGGCAACTTCCTCGCGACCGGCGAACCGCCCGGCCGCCTCGGCAATACGCACCCGAACATCGTCCCCTATCAGGCGGTGAAGACCAAAGACGGCGACATCATCCTCGCGTGCGGCAACGATAACCTGTTCAACCGGCTCTGCGAGGAAGCCGACGCGGCACATCTCGCGAAGGATCCGCGGTTTGCGACCAATGCCGCGCGCGTGAACAACCGCGATGCGCTTGACGAACTGCTGGCACCGATCATGGCCAAGCGGACGACGGCGGAATGGGTCAAGGCGCTGGAAGCTGCCGGCGTTGCCTGCGGCCCGATCAACAATCTCAAGGAAGTGTTCGACGACCCGCAGGTGCAGGCGCGCGGGATGCGCATCGAGATGCCCCACGCCAGTGCCGGCAAGGTGCCGCTGATCCGCGGCCCGATGCGGTTTTCGGAAACGCCAGTCGAGCACAAGATCGGCCCGCCGCTGCTCGGCCAGCACACCGATGAGGTGCTCGCGAAGACGCTCGGCAAATCCGCTGAGGAAATCGCCAAGCTGAAGGCTGACGGTATCGTTTAGCTATTGGTGATCGCCGTCGAGCGAGCGGTATTCAACCCGCTTGCCCTGGCGCGAAACGATGACCCCGACCACGAGGCCGATCAACGCGCCCACCACGGCACCGTGGGGCACGAATGCGCCGACGCAACTATCCGAGAAGCAATCGGCGTTGACGATGCTGGCGACGATGATGCTGCCGAGAGCGCCAGCGATCGCGCCGACGCCGATGCCGCCTAATCCATAGGCAATGGCGCGACCCGAGCCGCTTTCTCCGAAACTGGATGGCGCCGGCGCGGTCTCCTTCGGCGCCCAATCATCGTCATCGGGCCAGAGTTCGCTGGCGTGGCTCTGGCTCACCTGTGCAGCGGCGGGCGGCGCGGATTGCGAGCGCGGGCCGGAGGTCGATTTTACGTGCCCCAGCGTCAGCCCTCGAACTGCGGCCTCGGAGACGATCGTGCCCTGCGAACTGTTTTCCGGACCCTGTGCTTGCGGCACCGATGGTAGCTCGGTCGGCGCGACGAGCGTGCTTGGCTGCGTCAGCATCGGTCGCCACATAGAAATCGACTGTGGGCGATGCTCCGGCCTGAGCTGCATTCCTATGTCGATCGCTTCGAGAAAGCTGCGCCGGTAACGCCCCTTTGCGGCCTGCGTCGCCGGCTGGAAGCCCTCCTGGACGAACCGTGCCGTTGCATCCATCGGACGCCCGCCAGAAATCACATAATAGAGCGTCGCGGCGAGGGCATAGATGTCGGTCCACGGTCCCTGCCGGCCAGGGTCGCTCGTGTACTGCTCGGGCGGCGAGTAGCCGTGCTTCACGACCATCGACATCGCCTGTCCACGACCGCGCACGGCATCGCGCGCGGAGCCGAAGTCGATGAGCACCGGCTCGCCGTTCGCGCGGATGAGGATATTGTCGGGCGAGACGTCGCGATGAAGCAGATTGCCCTGGTGAATGAGTTCAAGCGCGCCGAGCAACGGCGAAACGACCTGGTCGATCTCCTCCTGCGTCGGCATCCGTCCGAGTGACGTCAGCCAGACGCGCAGATCGCTCGCTTGTTCGTAGGCGAGCACCATGTAGGCGGTGCCGTTGGCCTCGAACACGTTGGTGACGTCGACGATCGCCGGATGACGGAAGCGTGCGAGCGCGCGTGCCTCCTGCAGAAAGCGGTCGAGGCCCCAGCTATAGGTCCCCTGACCGTCGGTCGCCGCGCGCACGGTCGTGCCTTCGCGGTAGCCAAAGTCGCGCGGAAAGTATTCTTTGATGGCGAACATTTTCCCGAGCGCGCGATGTTCGGCCAAATAGGTGATGCCGAATCCGCCGGCGCCCAGAATCGAATGGATGATGTACTGATCGACGCGCGCGCCAGTGGACAGCGCGCTAAAGCCTTGCCCAGGCCCGCTGACGGACTGCCGTGGGGCGCCTGCAGCGTCGCCCGATCGGTGCAGATCCTCGCCCATCCTGAGAGGCGTCCTCTCTCTTACGGTCGTGCGTCAGGTGCTGCGCTCATCACCGACTGGCGTCAAGGGGATCGACAGCCCACCCAGAAGTGGAGACTTTCACAATCCCAACGACATGCCAAATGATCGGTCCGGCCACGTTGGCCCGATCCGCCATACTAAATGTCGAGTCGCTTACCACCACACAATCTCAAAGGTATATCGAAACGCGCTGCCAGACGCACAAGAGTACGGCGTGACCGATGTTCAAATAATTGCGTTGGTGATCTCAGGGACGGCATAATCGGATTTCATGCTGAGGTAGGTGCGACGGTGACCGATTTGATCTCTCCAATGCCGAATTACCGACCCTGCGTCGGCATCATGGCCGTCAATCGAGCGGGTCTCGTCTGGATCGGCCGCCGAATCCTCACGCGTCGCGGCGCGGATCGAGATCGCGGCGGGTTCGAGCAGTGGTGGCAGATGCCGCAGGGCGGTATCGATGCTGGCGAGGCACCCGATGTGGCGGCGTTGCGCGAACTCAACGAAGAAACCGGCATGTGCTCGGTCAGCGTCCTCGGCCGCACGCAGGGATGGCTGACGTACGATCTGCCGCCGGCGCTCGTTCCGAAAAACTGGGGCGGCAAGTACCGCGGTCAGGCGCAGCTTTGGTATGCGGTCCGCTTTTCGGGTGACGATGACGAGATCGATATCGTGCCAAAAGCCGGCCACTCGCAGGAATTCGACGCTTGGCGCTGGGCGGCCGTAGACGAGCTCGTCGATCTGATCGTCCCGTTCAAGCGGGATGTCTACGCGCGCGCACTCGGTGAGCTGGCGGCGTACGCGCGGCCGGAATAGAGGCCGGACCGGGTCAGATCGAAAATTCCTTGGACCACTCGGGTGGCAGGCGGCCCATCCGCTGCTTGATCGCGCGCACGAGCGGGCGGTAGTGCTCACGCAGATAGGCGCGCACAGGCTCGGTCAGCCGCGCTTCCTGGCTGCGGTTCGGACGCTCGCCGAGCGCAGGGAAATGCTCCGGCGCGAACGCAATGCCGATGAACGTGCAGATCTCGTCGAGCGCCGCGAGCCGGTCTTTGTGGATTTCCTCGTAGAACATCGACAATCGCTGCTCGGCAGGAAACACGCTCGCGAGGTTGTCGAGCGTTTTTAGATAATCGCCGAGTTCCTCGAACTTCGGCTCCGACAGGATCGCCACCGCCTGCTCGGTTGTGAGCTGTGCCGCATCGAGCCCCCGCGACCGGCACTCGTGCAGCAAGTTGCTCCACGCTCGCGCGACGGGATTGCGCATGATGAAGAGAACGCGTGCGGCAGGCGAAAGCCGCGCCAGGTGCGCATAGCCTTCGCGGCCGATGATGGCGTACTCGGGCGTGATCTCACCGGCAAAGCGGCGACCCTGGCGATGGTTGAAGAGCGACGCGTACCAGGCATCGTCGGTTGGCGACCGCATGTAGTCGCCGTACCAAGACCAATGGCTCCGATGGAGCTTCCACCGCCCCCATTGGGTCCACATGCGCTGATGGTACTTGCGGTAGCGCGAGCGCATCCGCCGCCGGTTCAGGTGATTGGTGATACCGGCGGCGTGATCGAAATAGTGGATCTCCTTGACCGGGGTCATGAAGATGTCGGGGTGGTCCTCGAGGACGCGCGCAAGCCACGTCGTCCCCGCCTTTTGGGCACCGACGCACACGAAGAAGTTCTCTATCGGCGGCGGCGGCATGTGAGGCGGCTTTGCCTTAAGCCTTCATCGCAAGGCGAAAGCGGGCACGGGTCGCGCCGGGATCGAGATCGCGCTTGAACTTGAGCGGATCCGTCGGCTTCACGCGCAGCAGCACGAAACAGGTGCCGTTGCTCTCGCGCAGCATCCGGGCGCCCGCCGCGATCTGGTCTTCACTCTCGACGGTCATCGTTGATTTGATGCCGGCGCCGATCGCCATCTGTTCGAGGTCGACCCCGAGGCTCGTATGGCTGAGCTGGTAGCCCGTCTCGCCATAGTGGCCGTTGTCGACGCAGAGAATGCTGAGGTTCGGCGGGTTCATGATGCTGACGGTTGCCAGCGCGCCGATGTTCATCAGCAGTTCGCCGTCGCCCGTCGCCACGACGACCTTCTTGTCTGGACGCGCCAGGGCAAGGCCCAGGCCCATCGACACGGCGGCACCCATGGCGCCGGCCATGCCGAAGAAATTCGACCCGTCATTGGTAATGTGCGCGATGTCTTTCGATGTGCCGGCGAGACCCGCAACGAACAGTGTCTCGCCCGGCTTGCCGATGATCTTCGGCACCGCGTCGATGCGATCCAACTCATACTTCGGCGCCGCTTTGGCGGTTGTGCTCTTGGCCATTGTTGTTTCCCCTCAGAATTTCTTGGCGCCGATGAGCTTCTGCGTCAGCAGAACCGCAACCGCTTCGCCTGACTGGAACGCCATCGTGCACGCGGCGTTCATCGCCGTCTCGACTTCGTCGCGGCGGGTGATTTCCACGGTGACGAAGCCCATGGCGTCGAGGATCGGCCGGGTCGCCTTGCCCATGCCCATCTGCCAGGGGTTGCCCTCGCCGTAGTCGCCACGCATGGACAGGACGGTGAGGAAGGGAAACTTGCCGCCGGTGATCATCGAGAAGAAGTTGATGCAGTTGCCAAGGCCGCTGCTCTGCATCAGCAGGGCGGCCTTTGCGCCTCCGAGATGGGCGCCAGCTGCCACAGCGACCCCCTCCTCCTCGGTCGTCAGCGCGACCGACTTGACCTCGGGGTCGGCGAGCGACAGGTCGATGGCCATGCGATGGCCGGCATCCGGCACGTAGGTGAAAATGTTGACGCCATTCTTCCGCAGCGAGTCGTAGACGACTTTCTGCCAAGCTTCGTCCGTCGCAGCTTCCATCTTTTCCACTCCTCCCTGACCGTGCCCTTGCTTGGGACGGCTTCGCGGCCGAACCCGCATATGTCCAGACGATCGTAGAGCCGGCTGGAGCGACGGGCAAGCGCCGCGCGGGGCCTCGCCGTCGCTCCGCTGCACGGCCATCTGCAAGGCGCGCATGACTTATGCTGCGGTGGCGAGGACGCAAGCACTCAGCCCCACCTGCGACATTCATTCACGTCGAACGTGAAGCAAGAGGCCCCAACCGGCTGAATATGAGGATTTATCGCAACACTAAGGGTGCAACATGGAATCTATTCACGGCTGTTTTCATTTTGACTGTCAACAAGCGCGTTGAAAACTAGCAAAGCTTTTTTACGCACGAGTGATTCGTGCGGGAACTCGACAGACACGGGAGACACTGAAATGGCGAAAGCTGCTGCGAAGAAGGCCCCGGCCAAGAAGGTTGCGAAGAAGGCCCCGGCCAAGAAGATGGCCAAAAAGAAGTGAAGTTTTTGCGGGGCGCTGCGAAAGCAGCCCTGCAAAGAATATCTCTGTTCGAGTTCTAGAGGCCGGAGGCTGCAGACAACTGCCCTCCGGTCCTTGCTTTTTTAGAGCCCCTTGTGCCGGCTCATTTGATAGCGACGAGAATGACTCCCGGAACAACCAGGGCGATCGTCGCGAGCGTCCGCCACGAGAAAGCCTCCCGGCGGAAAACAAACAGCCCCAGCAGCATCGTGAAAACCGGGGTCGCCGAGACCACCGGCACTACGGCCACCATCGTGCCGATCTGAAGGGCCGAATTCAGGAAATGCAGGGATACGGCGGCGGATATCCCAGAGGCGACGAACCACAGGTTGGACCGCATGGTGCCGGCCGAGCGGCGCCCTTGCATGCGAAACGCCGCCAGCGCGATCACGAGCGAGACGGTATTCGACACCATTACCGCGAAGGAAGGGCTCGGCACGTCCGCGAGGCCGATCTTGGTTCCGGCGTGGCCAGCCACCCGGACCAATGCGGCACCGAGCGGCAACGCTACCGCCCATAGCGCCCAATCGCGGGCGATGCCTTGTGGTCGATAAGTGGCGACGACAGCACCCGCGACCACGGCGAGAATTCCGATCGTCGTCTTGAGGTCCAGCTCCTCGCCGAGCAAAAAGACGGCAATCACGGCGCCGAAAATGGGTGACGTTGCCGTCAACGCACTGGTGAGCGTCGGGCCCATGACGTGGATGCTTTGGATCGCCAGAAACGACGAGAGCGACGGTCGGATAATCCCAACGAGCGCGAACAGCACCGCGCCCCAGGTGAACCAGTACCAGCTCTCGAGATAGAACGGCGCCAGGACCCAATAGAAGACCGCGCCGGTGGCGATGTTGATGATCGAGCCGGTCCGAGCGTCGGATCCTTCGAGACCAAGGCTCTGGAAATGGTTGGTCAGGGCGAACAGGAACGCCGAGGCGAGCGCGAAGATGACGGCAGCGTGGGGGAATGTGTGCATCGCGTCAGCGCACGGCCGCGCGCCGCAGGCGGTCGTTGATCGCTTCGCCGAGGCCTTCGTCGGGAATCGGCATTGCCGCGATCGTTGAAACGCCCTCAGCGTCGAGCCGGCGCAAGGCCGCGAATAGGTTTGCCGCAGCTTCGATGGTGTCACCCGTAAAGCTGAGATTGACGCTGGGGCCGTCATGGTTGGGCGAGGCGGGGCCGAAAGCAAGCAATGCTTCGCCAGGTTCTGCTGTGGTTGCACCTAGGCGGACGGTGGCGCGGGGTGCGTAGTGGCTCGCGAGCTGGCCGGGGGAGGACGGCCGTTCGGTGTCGCCTATCGTGCGAACGAGCGGAACGCCGAGGACGGTTTCAATGGCTTCCGACATGACTCCGCCAGCTCGAAGCAGCACTGGCGTCGGGCCGGAAAGATCGACCACCGTCGATTCGATGCCAACCGCACTTGGTCCATCGTCGAGGATTATTGCGACCGTGTCGGCGAGATCCGCCTCGACGTGCGCGGCGGTTGTCGGGCTGACGTGCCCCGAGCGGTTCGCGGATGGCGCCGCCAGTGGAACACCCGCAGCGCGGATGAGTGCCTGAGCGACCGGGTGCGACGGCACGCGAATGGCCACCGTGTCGAGCCCGGCGGTGGTGAGATCGGCGATCGGGCAGTGAGGCGTCTTCCTGAGAACCAGCGTCAACGCGCCCGGCCAGAACGCCGCGGCCAGTGCCTCCGCACGGTGATCGAGGATCGCATATCGCGATGCGTCTCCGACATCCGCGACATGCGCGATCAACGGATTGAACAATGGCCGACCTTTGGCGGCGAAGATGCCGGCAACGGCCCGGGCATTCGTCGCATCGGCGCCGAGCCCATAGACGGTCTCGGTCGGGAACGCGACGAGGCCGCCGGTCCGAAGAGTTTCGGCGGCGTCGGAGATTGCATCGGCAGTGGCGGGGCGTATCGGCATCTGGGCGGAGCGGCCTTCTCGCGGGACGGTCTTGCTCGTATGGTGCGGCAAACCGCTTACGTCCCAACGCTGAGGACCGCCCGACATGACCTACCGCGCTCCAGTAGACGACATCGTCTTCGCGCTCAAGACCGCTGCCGGCCTGCCGGAGCTCATCGCAAGCGGCGTGGTCGAGGTCGACGAGGACACGGTGCGGGCTGTGATCGACGAGGCCGGGCGGTTTGCCAGCGACGTGCTCGACCCACTCAATATACCCGGCGACCGCATCGGCTCGCGCCTGGTCGACGGCAAAGTCGTGACGCCGCCGGGTTGGAAAGAAGCCTACCAGGCCTTCGCCGAGGGCGGTTGGGCGGCACTGCCGGCGCCGGTCGAGCATGGTGGCCAGGGACTTCCAGAGATGGTTTCGGTCGCTGCGTGCGAGATCTGGAACTCGGCCAACCTCTCGTTCGGCCTGTGCCCGCTGCTCACCCAGGGCGCCATCGATGCGCTCGCCGCGCACGGCTCCGATGCGCTCAAGGCGACCTACATGGCCAAGATGGTGTCGGGTGAATGGACCGGCACGATGAACCTGACCGAGCCTCATGTCGGTTCGGACCTCGGACATCTGACAACCAAAGCGATCAAGCAGCCCGATGGCACCTATCGCCTGTTCGGCACCAAGATCTTCATCACCTACGGCGACCATGAGCTGACTGAGAACATCATCCACATGGTGCTCGCTCGTCTGCCGGACGCCCCTGCTGGCACGCGCGGCATCTCGCTGTTCCTGGTTCCGAAGCGGCTCGTGAATTCGGACGGCTCACTCGGCGCCCGCAACGACGTCGTTACCGCCAGCCTCGAGCACAAGCTCGGTATCCATGCGAGCCCGACCGCGGTGCTCAAATACGGCGAAGGCGGCGAGGGCGCGATCGGCTATCTCGTCGGTGAGGAAAACCGTGGCCTCAACACCATGTTCATCATGATGAACGCGGCGCGGCTTGCGGTTGGCGTGCAGGGTGTCGCGATCGCCGAGCGGGCGACGCAGCGCGCCCACGAGTATGCCAACGAACGCAAGCAGGGCCGTGCTCCCGGCACGCCCGCGAGCGTCATGAGCCCGATCATCATCCATCCCGACATCCGGCGGAATCTGCTGACCATGCGGGCGCTGACCCAGGCGGCGCGCGCGATCTGCCTAGTCACGGCGCGCGAGCAGGACGTGGCGGAGGCGGGAAAGGATGCGGAGACGCGGGCCAAAGCCGCTGCGCGCGCCGCTCTGCTCACGCCGATCGCCAAAGCGTTCTCGACCGACATTGGCGTCGAAGTCGCCTCGATCGGTGTCCAGATCCACGGCGGCATGGGGTTTATCGAGGAGACCGGCGCCGCCCAGCACTATCGCGACGCGCGCATTCTGCCGATCTACGAAGGCACCAACGGCATCCAGGCGATCGACCTGCTGACCCGCAAGCTGCCGCTCGACGGCGGCAAGGTCGCGCAAGCCTATATCGCCGAGCTGGCGCAGACGGCGGCCGAGGTGGCGGCGTCGAACCGGCCGGAGTTTGGCCGCATGGGCGAGCGTCTCGGCGCGGCGGTCGCGGCGCTGGCTACGGCATCGCGCTGGATGGGTGGTGCGCTTCAAACCAGCCCGGACGCAGCGCTGGCCGGTGCGCAGCCGTACCTGCGCTTGTTCGGCCTCGCGGCGGGTGGCGTTTATCTCGCGCGCGGCGCCCTCGCCGTGGTCCGCGAAGGCGGCACCGACAGCGCCGGACGTATCGCGATCGCGCGCTTCTTCGCGGAAAACCTCGCCACTGCCGCCCCCGGCCTTGCCGACACCGTCACGACAGGCGCCGAAACGGTCGTCTCGGCCGCGGTGTGAGCGTTAAACCAGCTTCCCGCGCGCGGCGACAGGCAGCACATCGACGATCTCGCCGCCGCGCACGGCGATGAGCTGGTCGACCATGTTCACGACGACGCAGACGTGGTTGGGGATGATGCGCACGACTTCGCCGACGTTTGGCCGCTCGTTGGTACGCGAGAGATCGAGAAAACCGTGTTCTTCGGCAAAGGCGCCGATGCGCGCCTGCGGATACTCGAGAATGTGGCCGTAGCCATCCATGCCGCCCCCCGGATCAGCCGTGAGCGTTTTCGAGCCCGAGTCGAGGATGCCGCGGTCGGCTCCGGCGCGGCTGACGACCGTCGCGTAAACGTGGAGCGCGCAATCGTCTTCTGTAGCTGCCCCGCAGGCGACCATCATGCGATCGTTGAAAATATACGTGCCGGCGCGGTGCTCCGTGGCGCCGACGAGCTTGCCGATGTTGGGCAGGTTGGGCGTGCCGCCAGTCGAGATGATGCCAGCCTCGAGGCCGAGCGACTTAAGTCCCGCCACCGCCTCATCATGGAACCGTTGCGCGGCGTCCCACGCGCTCTCGGTCGGGTAGAACAGCAGGCCCCGAAACTCGAGACCTTCGGTATCGCGCACGATCCGCGCGAGTTCGATCGCCTCCCTGGGCGTTTCGACGCCGGCGCGCTTGCGGCCGGTATCGCATTCGATCACGACGCCGATCTCCGCATAAGCTGCCAGCGTTACCGGATTGTCGGCGCAGATCGACACATCCGTGCGACGGCGCAAGGCCGCTAGGCGCCCCGACCGCGCCGCGCCGATGAGATTGTAGCTGACCAGAATGTCCGCGATGCCGCCTGCGGCCATGACTTCGGCCTCGCCGAGCTTCTGGCAGGTAATGCCGCTCGCGCCGGCCGCAACTTGCATCCGGGCGAGGACCGGGCTCTTGTGCGTTTTGATGTGCGGACGGTTTTTGACACCCCGCTCCTCACAAAGCGCCTGCACGCGACCTATATTGCGTTCGACGCGATCGAGATCGATCACGACCGCGGGTGTGCCGAACTCTCGCGAGATCCGCTGTTTGAGAGTCGCGATCGTCATCGTGGGCATTCCTGTATTAGCGAATGGGTTCGTCTGGGGCGTAGGTCGAAAGGGCCAGCGCGTGAACGCGTCCGGCGAGTTCGTCGGCCAGGGCTGCGTTCACCATGCGATGGCGGGTGACGCGGCTCTTTCCGGCAAAGGCGGACGAGACGACGAGCACGCGGTAATGGCTTTCCCCGGTGCCGGGAGAGCTGCGGTGGCCGGCGTGGAGTTCGGACTCGTTGATGACATCGAGCCTGGTTGGCTCGAAGGCCACCATCAGTTTCTCGCGGATGCGCTGGTCTGCGGACATGCGTCGATGGTTCACTTCTGGAGGAGTACTGCGGAGATGGTCGGAAATTCTACGTTACCTGCCCGTCGGATTAGGCTGTCTTGAGCGTCGCGCTCGCGGATGGCTCGTCCGTCGCCGTCAAATCGAAGGTGACATCATAGCCGTACCAGACCGCCGATGCGGCGACGAGTTCTGCGAGCGCTCGATCTGAGAGATAGCACTTCGCGAGGGCGGTTCGTAGTACTTGAACGGCCTCGCTAGTCGAAATCGGACGGCCGACGCCACTCTGGGACTGGACATACTGATCGACAGCCGCGGAAATGGCCGGATCCCGGCACTCTAGAATAGCCATCTTCACTCCTCCTATCGAAAAGAGTGCGACACTTGCGGCGGGCAAACGATTACAAAAGTTAAGACTAGCAATAAATTGTCTGGTGCACTGAATAACGCTTCACAGCGGATCGGGCTCGGTCCAAATCGAAGGGACCTACGTGTGTCACGGGCCGGAAGTCGAATGGAGGCAGTACCCTGCTGAACCCACTTTTCCTCAATCTTGGGCAACACGACACTCTGTCCGAAGGAGAGAAGGCAATCCTTAGGGAAACGATCGTCGAGACGAGCGAGTTTTCCGCCGGCTCCGATATCGTGACTGTCGGTAGCCGACCGGGCCACAGCTCGTTGCTGTTGGACGGGTTTGCGGGCCGCTACAAAACGCTTTCGGACGGCGGGCGACAAATCACGGCTCTGCACGTGGCCGGCGATTTCGTCGATCTCCACGCGTTTTTGCTCAAGACGATGGATCACGGCATCACCGCGCTGTCACGGTGCCGCGTTGGCTTCGCGAAGCACGGTGCGCTAAAGACCATCACCGAGAAAGCGCCACACTTGGCGCGCCTCCTGTGGCTCGATACACTGGTCGATGGCGCCATCCATCGCGAATGGATCGTCGCCATGGGACGGCGATCGCGTAAGTCTCATTTGGCTCACCTCATCTGCGAACTGTTCGTCCGCCTCGAGGGCGTCGAGCGCACGTCAGGCGCAAGTTTCCATTTCCCGCTGTCTCAGGCGGAGATGGCGGATGTGCTGGGATTGTCGGCTGTACACATGAACCGCGTGATACAAAATTTGCGCCGCGAAGGCCTTATCAGTTGGGTCAACCACACAATTACAATACTTGATTGGGATAAGATCCGGGAACTCGCGGAATTCGACCCCACATACCTGAGCATGGTGAGAGAACCGCGCTAACATGCACCTCGGCTCCTCAGGTGGCTCAGCGGCAACGGTTTCCTGATCGTCACGTGCGCCCGCTTGTGCACCGCTCTATGGCTGGATCATAATGTGGCTAAGATGAAGCTCGACTCGAAATACTTCGACCAGATCCGGGTCAAACCGTCGGCACCCCGCGAGGCCGATGAGGAATCGCACGCGTGCGAATGGAAGGGTTGCCCGAACGCTGGCCAGCACAAAGCCCCCATGGGCCGCGGCCGGGAGGGCAAGTACTACCGTTTCTGCCTGGATCATGTTCGGCAGTTCAACGCCTCCTACAACTACTTTGTCGGGATGAGCGACGCCGAGGTCGAGGCGTTCCGCAAAGGAGCGATCACCGGCCACCGGCCAACGTGGAAGTTGGGCGCGGACAAAGGCGGCACCGACAACCTTTCCGAGGCCGATCCTGCCAACGTCAGGGGCCGGCGCGGCCAATTCGGTCGAAACGGTCCCCAGGACCCCCATCACGTACTGGATGACAGCGATGCTGTATCGCATGGCACGTCGCGCCCGACGCCGCGCCGGACGCTCCGTCCGCTAGAGCGGCGGGCATTCGAGGCGCTCGATTTGGCCGAAACGGCGCAGTCTCCCGAAATAAAATCCCGGTACAAGGAACTGGTAAAGCGGCACCATCCCGACGCAAATGGGGGGGACCGCGGCGCCGAAGACAAGTTGCGCGAGATCATACAAGCCTATAACTATCTCAAGCAGGCCGGTCTTGCGTGACCGGCTAATCAGCCAAACTTGATCGTCCCCCAGACATCAGCAATCCGTTGCGGGGCAGCACGTGGGGGCGATTCTATGGACCTGCGGAACAGCACAGCTATGCGCGCTACAGCCAATGCCGGTGTGCCCGGCCTTCCGGACAAGACTGTCTCCGTGCGTGAGACCTTCGGGATCGATATCGATCTCGAGGCGCCCGCATACGCCAAGGCGGACTCGCACGTCCCGGACCTCGATCCGGATTACCTCTTCAACAAAGAGGTGACGCTCGCGATCCTGGCCGGCTTCAAGCACAATCGCCGTGTCATGATCCAGGGCTACCATGGCACCGGCAAGTCGACCCACATCGAGCAGGTAGCGGCGCGGCTGAACTGGCCGTGCGTGCGTATCAACCTCGACAGCCACGTCTCGCGTATCGATCTCATCGGCAAGGATGCGATCGTGCTCAAGGACGGCAAGCAGGTCACCGAGTTCCGCGAGGGCATCCTGCCCTGGGCGTTGCAGAACAATGTCGCGCTGGTGTTCGACGAGTACGACGCCGGCCGCCCGGACGTTATGTTCGTCATCCAGCGCATCCTCGAGGTCTCGGGCAAGCTGACGCTGCTCGATCAGTCGAAGGTCATTCGGCCACATCCGGCGTTCCGGCTGTTCTCGACCACCAACACGATCGGTCTTGGCGATACGTCCGGCCTCTATCACGGCACGCAGCAGATCAACCAGGGTCAGATGGACCGCTGGTCGATCGTCGCCACGCTGAACTATCTCCCGCACGACGACGAGGTTGGAATCGTGCTCTCGAAGGCCAAGGCCTACGGGAAGTCGGAAGCCAAGAAGAAGCAGGTCAACAACATGGTGCGGGTCGCGGATCTCACGCGGCAGGCGTTCATCAACGGCGATCTTTCGACCGTGATGAGCCCTCGTACCGTGCTGACGTGGGCCGAGAACGCCGAGATCTTCGGCAACATCGGTTTCGCATTCCGTATGACGTTCCTCAACAAGTGCGACGAACTCGAACGGCCGCTGGTCGCCGAATTCTTCCAGCGCTGCTTCGGTGAGGAACTACCCGAGAGCGCAGCGAACGTCGCGCTGAGCTGAGCGTGCGGATCAGTCCACGGCACGGCCGAGGTCCGATCTGATCGGACGTTCGGCGGCGCCGCGCGATGGAGCTTCAGACTTGGCTACGCCCCCAAAAAAGAAAGAAGCCCCGACCGAGCCGTTCAAGCGCGTGCTCGGGCTGTGCGCGCGCGCCATTGCCGGCGACGACGAGATGCAGGTTACCTACGCGCCCGGCAAGCCCGAGCTTGACGGCAAGGCGATGCAGCTCCCGGAGCCGTCGCGCACACCGACGAAGAAGGAAATCGCCGTCATTCGCGGGTGGGCCGACAGTCTCTCGCTGACCGCGGCCATGCATGACGAAAAGCTGCACAAGCGATTGGTTCCCGAAGCAGGCCCGGCACGCGCCGTATTCGAGGCGATCGAGCGCGCGCGCGTCGAGTCGATCGGCTGCAACCGGATGCAGGGCATGGCGTCGAACCTCACCGCCAAGGTTGAGGATCAGTACGCCCATGGCCGTTTCGCCCATGTCACGGAACGCGCCGAAGCCCCGATCGAGGACGCACTCGCCCTCATCGTTCGTGAACAACTCACGGGCCTGAAGCCGCCGGCGACGGCGCAGGCACTCGTCGACACGTGGCGGCCGTGGATCGAGGAGCGCGCTTCGACAACGCTCGAACGCATGAACGACGCCGCGACCAGCCAGGCCAAGTTCGGCCGGTTGATGCGTGACATGCTGCGCGACCTCGAGCTGTCCGAAGAATACTCCGATGGCGAGAAGGAAGAGGGCGACAGCGACGACGAGCAGCAGCCCGACGGCGGCGAGTCCGATTCTCAGGAGGGGGATGAGAATCCCGACGCCGAGGATCAACCCAACGACGAGCAGCAGGCCGAAGGCGAAGAAGGCGAAACCAGCGAAGCCTCCGATGCCGGCGACACCGAGGACTTCGACCTCGACGCCGAAGGCGACGAGAGCGCAGAGACCAACGAACCCTGGCGCCCGAATACCAATGTGCTCGATGATCCCGAGCGCTTTGGCTACAAAGTTTTCAGCCGCGTTCACGATGAGGAGATCGAGGCGGCCGACCTGTCGACGCCCGACGAGCTCGAGCGCCTGCGCGCGTTCCTCGACAAGGAATTGCGCAATCTGTCCGGTGCCGTTGCGCGGCTTGCGAACCGCCTGCAGCGTAAGCTGCTCGCCCAGCAGAATCGCGCCTGGGATTTCGATCTCGAGGAGGGCCAGCTCGATACGGCACGCCTGACGCGCGTCATTATCGATCCGATGCACGCTCTGACGTTCAAGCACGAGCGCGATACGGACTTCCGCGACACGGTGGTGACGCTCCTGATCGACAACTCGGGCTCGATGCGCGGGCGTCCGATCATGGTCGCCGCCTGCTGCGCCGACATCCTGGCGCGGACGCTCGAGCGCTGCGGCGTTAAAGTCGAGATTCTCGGCTTCACGACGCGGGCGTGGAAGGGCGGACAGTCGCGCGAGGCGTGGCTCGCGGCTGGCAAGCCGGCCTCCCCCGGCCGTCTCAATGATCTCCGCCACATTATTTACAAGCGTGCCGATTCGCCGTGGCGTCGCTCCAAGCAGTCGCTCGCTCTAATGATGCGCGAAGGACTGCTCAAGGAGAACATCGACGGCGAGGCGCTCGCTTGGGCGCACAATCGGATGCTCGGTCGCACGGAACATCGCCGCATTCTGATGATGATTTCGGACGGTGCGCCGGTCGACGATTCGACCCTGTCGGTGAATACGGGCTGTTACCTCGAACGCCATCTTCGGCAAGTGATCGAGGAAATCGAGACCCGCTCACCAGTGGAGCTGATCGCGATCGGCATCGGGCATGACGTGACGCGGTACTATCGCCGTGCGGTGACGATCACCGATCCGACCGAGCTTGCCGGTGCGATGACCGATAAACTCGTCGAGCTGTTCGAAGAGAATGCGCCGACGCGCGCTGAGGGCCAAGGCCGTCACGCGGCAACTCCGGCGCCTGCGGGGCGTCGTCGATAAGTCGCAGTGCAGCGGCGGTGAACGCCGCTGCCACTGTGCCGCTTAAACACTGACAATCCGATTGGAGGGGCCAGTTCATGAGCAGCGACATCGCGCATCTATCCGGTCGCGGTTTCACGCGCTCCGCACTGGTTGCTCTGGCAATGTCGGTCCTCGGGGGCGCCGCTACTCCGACTGCGGCACAGCCCAAACTCGATAGCAAGGTCGACAAGGTCTCTGCGATTTCCGTCGTCTCGCGCCCCTTGGACAGCTACCAGCGTGGACTGGGCGACACGAAGCGGTTCGGGCGTCTCGAATACCGCGGCGGTCTTACGATGACGTCGACCGACGCACGCTTCGGCGGCTTGTCCGGGTTTATGATTGCGCCGGACGGCCGTCGCTTTCTCGCTGTTTCCGATGAAGGTCACTGGCTGTCCGGCGAGGTCACGTATGCCGGCAAAGCGCCCAGCGGCATTACGAACGCACGCATGGGGCCGCTGCTTGCGCTCAACGGGCGGCCGCTCAAACGCAAGAGAGATGCCGACGCTGAAGAACTGGCGCTGGTCTCGGGTACGCTTTCACATGGCGTCGCGCTGGTCGCGTTCGAGCGAAACCACCGAGTGGTGCGCTATCCCATTATCAATGGCGCGCTCGGGCGACCGACGGCGCTCGTCGGGCTGCCGCCAGAATCGAAGCGCATGACCTCCAACAGCGGGATCGAGGCGGTCACCGTGCTGCGCGGTGGGCCCTATCGCGGCGCGATCCTTGCGTTCGCGGAGGAACTGAAGGACGCCAACGGTCACCAGATGGGTTGGTTGCTCGGCCAGGGAGCACCGAAGCAACTTGCGGTCAAGGAGATTGGTGAGTTTTCGTTGACTGGTGCGGCGGCATTGGAGGACGGATCGGTCCTGCTGCTGGAACGCCGGTTCCGCATTACCGAAGGCGTCAAGATGCGGCTGCGGTACATTTCGGCCGCCGAGCTGAAGCCCGGCCATGTGATCGAGGGCGAGACGCTGATCACGTCAGACATGACCTACGAGATCGACAATATGGAGTCCGTCGCCGTGCATACTGCTGCCGGCGGCGAGACCGTCGTCACGCTGATCTCGGACGACAACTACAACAAGTTCCTGCAGCGCAGTTTGCTGCTCCAGTTCACCCTGCATCCCGCCGCGGCGAAGGCGACGTCACGGTAGACTCCACGGTTACGCGACGTCGATGCCGTATTCGGCTGCCGATGCGGTGAGCCACGACCACAAGCTGGGGGCGGTGCTGCGAGCCGAGACGATCTCGAACGTCGGCGCCGCGTCGATAAGCGAGATCTGAAGGCCGATGTGCGACGCGCTCGTCTGCGCCAAGTCCCCCACCTTGAACGCAACCGGATCGAGGTCGACCGCGATGCCTTTCGCCAATGCGTCGCGCGCGCGGTTGCCGGAAACTTCGATCACAACGCGCCCGTCGACTTGATCCGTCACCGCGGCAAGACCATCGAGATCCGCCCGCAGCGCGTCGAGCACCGCCCGATCAGCGGACAGTTGCGCCAGCGCGAGCCACTGCCCCGGGCTCATGCCGCTGATCGCGATGCCGTTGCCGGCCGCCCGTTTCGCTGCATCCATCACGGTGGATCCGACATGCCGGGAAAGGACTGCCGCCACATCTGCGCTCCGCCCCCTGCGTGCAATGATCGCCAATCCCGCGGGAGCCGCAATCTCACGGATACGCACGCCAGCGACACCGATCGTGCGTCCCATGCGGCCGGTCACTGCCACGCCGGAGAGTGGCGAACGGTGTAGAACTCGAGGCTCAGCCATGGAGGCGCTCTCCTGCCGGATCGTAGAACACGGGCTCGCACACTTCGACGTCGAGTTCGATACTGCGCAGCAGGTCCACCAGTCGCACGCGTCGACCGACCCCTGCCACGCCACCAGCGAGCAGGCCTAGGCCCACCCAGTGACCGAGCGCCGGCGAGAAAGCCGCAGAAGTGACGTAGCCGAGATCGTTGGAAGTCGTCACTGCTTCGCCAATTGGCAGCAGATGTGCACCGGCGACGATGCGCGCATCGCGATCCATCGGTTTCAGACCAACAAGGCCCCAGCGATCGGGTCCCATCAACCCCGGCCGGCTCGCCAGCGCGCGACCGATGTAGTCCTTGCGCGTCGACATCATCTTGGCGAGGCCGAGATCCCGCGCGGTGGTCTGGCCGTTGATCTCGTTGCCAGCGACGTGCCCCTTCTCGATGCGCATCATGCCCATCGCCTCGAGCCCGTAGGCAGCGATTCCAAATTCCGAACCGGCGGTCATGATCGCCTCGGCGACGCTGCCACCCACTCCCGCCGGCACGGCCAGCTCATAAGCCAGCTCGCCCGAATAGGAGATTCGAAACAGCCGTGCCGGCGTGCCGCCGAGGATCGTGACGGCACGCGCCGTCAGATAGGGGAACGCCGCGTTGGAAATGTCGTGCTGACGATCGACGACGCGTGCGAGCACGTCGCGCGAACGCGGACCGGCGATCGCGAGCTGCGCCCATTGCTCCGATACCGTGGCCATCTGCACGTCGAGTTCCGGCCACAGGCACTGATGGCAGAATTCCAGATGCCGCATGACGCCGAGCGCGTTCGCCGTTGTTGTGGTCATCAGGAAATGGTCGGGACCGAGCCGCGAGGTCGTGCCGTCATCCATGACGAGGCCATCCTCGCGCAGCATCAGGCCGTAGCGCGCGCGGCCGACAGCGAGCGTCGAGAAGGTATTGCAATAGACGCGGTCGAGCAGCGTCGCGGCGTCCGGCCCCTGGATATCGATCTTGCCGAGCGTTGAGACATCGGTCACGCCGACTGCCGAACGCACAGCCTTCACTTCGCGCGTCGCCGCTGCGAGCCAGTCCTCGCCGGCGCGCGGGAACCACGACGCGCGTAGCCATGCGCCGGCCTCGACGAACACGGCCCCGTGCTTGCCGGCCCACGTGTGCAGCGGTGACAGCCGCGTCGCGCGGAATTCCTTGCCCCGATGATGACCGGCGAGCGCGCCTATCGCGACCGGCGTAAAGGGCGGCCGATTGAGCGTGCTTCCGACCGCGTCGATGGGTCGGCCTTGCTGGGCCGCGAGCAATGCCAAACCGTTGACGTTCGACGTCTTGCCCTGATCGGTCGCCATGCCGAGCGTCGTGTAGCGCTTCAACAGTTCGACCGAACGATAGCCCTCGCGGCTGGCGAGGCCGATGTCCTTGGTCGTCACGTCGTTCTGGAAATCGACGAAAGCGAGCCCGCGCCCGCCGGTCACGTGCCACAGCGCGGTGGTGGTCGCGGGTTCGTCGTCGGCCTTCGGCAGTGGCGACGAGGGTGCGGTATGGCCACTCTCGCCCGCTGCATGCGCACCGGCCTCCCGCCCGTTCGCGAGTCCTGCCGCGAGCGACATCGCACCGTTCGCCGCACCGACGACCGCCATGCCTGGCGGCAGCGTTCCCGGTACAAACGCCGCGAGCCGTTCGCTCCACGCCGGTTTGCCGCCGAGATGACTGGTGAGGTGGACGGATGGCGACCAGCCGCCGGAGATCGCCAAGCTGTCGCACTGGATGTTGGAGATCCGCCCCGATGCATCGCGCACTTCGACAGCCTGAACTACAGGCGCGCCTAACGCGCGCACGACGGCACCGCCGAGCAGGATGCGCGTCCCGGCCGGAAGGTTGGCGGCGAGTGACGGCGCCGCGTTCGCCCGGCTGTCGATGATGGCTTCGATGCTGATGCCAGCACGCGACGCATCAACGGCCGTCCGCCAGCCATCGTCGCCGCTGGTGAAAACGACGAGGCGTTGGCCCGGCGCGGCTGCAAAGCGGTTGATGTAGGTGCGCGCGGCACCGGCCAGCATCACGCCGGGGCGATCGTTGATCGCAAACACGAGAGGCCGCTCGAGCGCCCCTGCCGCGAGGATCGAGCGCTTGGCGTAGATGCGCCAGCTCCGCTGCCGCGCCTCGAAAGGCGGCGGGACGGCGATGTGGTCGTTGACGCGCTCGATGGCGCCGTAGGTGCCGCTGTCGTAGACACCGTATACCGTCGTCCGCCGCATGATGCGCACGTTCGGCAGTGCCGCGAGCTCCGTTTCGGCGGCGGCAACCCAGGCGCCTGCAGCGTTCCCGTCGATTTCGTGCCGCTCCGCCAGCAGTCGGCCGCCGAGCACGAAATCCTCATCCGCCAAAATCACGCGGGCGCCGCTCCGACCGGCCGTCAGCGCTGCCATCAATCCGGCCGGTCCTGCCCCGATCACGAGAACGTCGCAATGCGCGTGTGCTTTCTCGTAGTGGTCGGGATCTTCCGCACCGGCGGCACGTCCGAGACCCGCGGCGCGGCGGATTAGGGGCTCATAGAGTTTCTCCCACAGCGCCGCTGGCCACATGAAGGTCTTGTAGTAGAAGCCGGCGGACAGAAGCCCGCCTGCGAGGCCATTGATCGACATCAGGTCGAAGGCGAGGCTCGGCCAGCGGTTCTGGCTTCGGGCTTCGAGGCCGTCGAACAGTTCGACCGTCGTCGCGCGTGTATTCGGCTCGCGGCGAGCGCCTGATCGCAGCTCGACGAGCGCGTTCGGCTCTTCACTGCCGGCGCTCAGGATGCCGCGCGGTCGATGGTATTTGAACGACCGGCCGACCAGCCGCACGCCATTGGCGACAAGTGCCGAGGCCAGCGTATCGCCGACGAAGCCGGTCATTGCGCGACCGTCGAATGAGAACCTGATCGTGCGCGCGCGATCGATGCGGCCGCCGGCCGGCAAGCGTGCCGACACGGTCATGGCGCCTCTCCTTCGGCACCGCGCGCCGCCGCAAACGTGGCGCCAAGGACCGCGTGCGTGCGCGTGTCGCGCGATACGATGAGCCACCGTCGGCAGCCAGCCGAATGGTGCCACAGCTCGCGATGTTGTCCGGCCGGATTGCGGCGCAGATAGAGATAGTCGTGAAACTTAGTGGGATCATTTTCGGCCGGCCGCGCGAGCATCGCATCGGCGTCGCCGAGCATCGTGAACTCGTCGTTCGACCGCTCGCCGCAGTAGGGGCACGGGATGCGCATGAATGGCTCGTTTCAGTGGAGGTTGGGCTGGGCGCCGGCGCCCTTTTCGTCGATCAGGCGGCCGGTAGCGAAGCGATCCAGGCGGAAGCCGGCGTTCAGCGCATGCGGCGCGTCGCGCGCGATCGTGTGCGCGAAGCACCAACCCGATGCGGGCGTTGCTTTGAAGCCGCCGTAGCACCAGCCGCAGTTCAGGTAGAGGCCGTCAATCGGCGTCTTGTCGATGATCGGTGAGCCGTCCATGGACATGTCCATGACGCCGCCCCAGTGGCGAAGCATCCGCAGGCGGCCGAGGCCCGGCCACAGCGCCATGCCGGCCTCGTGCACGTCCTCGATCGTGTAGAGGTTGCCGCGCTGAGCGTAGGAATTGTAGCCATCGATGTCGCCGCCGTAGACGAGGCCGCCCTTGTCCGACTGGCTGATATAGAAGTGCCCGGCGCCGAACGTGATGACCTGGTCGATGACCGGTTTGACGCCTTCGCTGACGAAGGCCTGGAGTACGTGGCTCTCGATCGGCAGGTTCAGCCCGGCCATGGCTGCGACGCGCGACGAATTGCCGGCGCAGGCGAGACCGATCTTGCGGGCCCGAATGAATCCGCGCGTCGTCTCGACGCCGACGGCGCGCCCGGCCTCGATGCGAATGCCGGTGACTTCGGTGTTCTGAAGGATGTCGACGCCGCGGCTGTCGGCACCGCGCGCGAAGCCCCAGGCAACAGCGTCGTGGCGCACCGTGCCGCCGCGCCGCTGCAACAGGCCGCCCTGGATTGGGAAACGCGCGTTGTCGATGTCCAGGAACGGCGCCATCTTGCGCACCGCGGCCGCGTCGATCAATTCGGCATCGACACCGGCAAGCCGCATGGCGTTGCCGCGCCGGACGTAAGCATCGCGCTGACCGTCGGAGTGATAGAGATTGAGGACGCCGCGCTGGCTGACCATGGCGTTGAAATTGAAATCCTGCTCCAGGCCCTCCCACAGCTTCATCGACCACTCATAGAAATGAGTGTTGTCCGGGAGCAGGTAGTTGGAGCGGATGATCGTGGTGTTGCGGCCGACGTTGCCGGAGCCGATGTGGCCCTTCTCGACGACGGCGATATTGGTGAGGCCATGCTCCTTGGCTAGGTAGTAGGCCGTCGCCAACCCATGACCGCCGCCGCCGACGATCACGGCGTCATATTCGGCTTTGGGCTCGGGATCGCGCCACGCTGGAGTCCAGCCGCTGCCCCCGCGCAGAGCTTCCCGGAGAACCGAGACGATCGAATACTTCATACTCACCCTCTGGAGTTGCGGGCCGAGCAGGCCGCCTCGCGGTATTAGAGCGAGATCGCGGCGGAGGGAAGCGTCTGCAACGGAATTGCCGGCATGGCCGGGCCGCACCAGACGCGGTCGGTGGTCCGCGAGACGCCACCAAATGAGCTATTGAACATTCTCGTCCGGCGCCCGATCCTCTGACAACAAACACGCAGTGGGAGGTTCCGAATGCCGGCCTTGACGTTTGAGTGCTGCTCCGGCGGTGCACGCGAAACAGTGACCTTCGCGCCCACCAATCTGATCGTCGCCGGATGGACCGGAACCGACGAAAAGGGCCTTCAGCACCACATCGAGGAGCTGGCGGCGCTCGGCGTACCGCCGCCGTCGTCGGTGCCCGTGTTCTATCGTAACGCGGTCTCGAACGTGATGCAGGTCGATCGGCTCCAAGTTCTCGGGCCGGACACGTCCGGCGAAGTCGAGCCGGTCGTGCTGGCGATGGCTGATGGGCTATGGCTGACCGTCGGCTCCGATCACACCGACCGCAAGGCCGAGGCGATGGGCATTGCGCTATCGAAGCAGCTCTGCGGCAAGGTCGTGGGAACGGTGGCGTGGCGCCTAGCCGACGTCGCCGATCGTTGGGACAGTCTGGTGGTACGCGCCCATGCGACGATCGATGGGAAGCATGTGCTTTATCAGGAAGGGACGCTCAAGAGCCTCCGCAACCCCGCTGATCTCATCAGCCGCTATGGCGGCGGAAAGCCGCTCGCTCCCGGGACCGTGATGATGGGCGGTACGATGTCGGCGATCGGCGGCATCCGGCCGGCCACGCGGTTCGAAATGGAACTCGAAGATCCGGCCACCGGCGAACGCATCACGCACGCCTACGACGTCGAGGCTTTGCCGGTCGTCAGCTAGCTTGCCCGGATCAGCACTCGCGACGGCACTGAGTGTCGACCTGTTCGATCGGTGAAAAATCGCACGAATCGTAGCGGCCGCCGCGACGCTCCGTCGTGGTGCCTCTGCGAGTCGTTGTACTGACGGTCTCGCCGCCCTGCTCGGCCCGGCGAAGCTGCGGCCGCCGTTTCATATCGCAGAGCATGCGCTTGGCGCCCTCCACGCCGGCAACGACTCGCGGCGCGCAGGCACAGGATGCGTGGGCGCTGCGGCGCTGGTTCTGGGCGCAACACAGCACCGTGCGGCCCATGGCGAACGCCATGCCGCCGATCTGGTGCTGGCGCAGCGCCACGTCCATCTCATCCTGGTTGCGCCGCGCGCGATCCCTGATCCAATCGGCTTCGTAGTGCTGATGCTCGCTCCCCCAGCCGAATGCGGCGGCCGGCAGGCACAGCGTTTTCGTCAGCCAATCGCGGTTCTCGCGAATATCCACGACCTGGCTGTCCATATACGGTTGAGTGTAGCGCACCCGGTTGGTGACGCAGGACGTATTGAAGACGACCGCCGTCGTGCAGGGAAATCCGCGCGCCACGTGCACGGCGAGCCCGCCACCGAGAGAGTGGCCGGTGACGTGAAAGCGGACGATGCGCCCGCCTGCCCGCGCGAAGGCCTGCTTGCGGATCTCAACGAATGCTTCTCTGGCAGTCCGGTACTGGTCCCAGGGGTTGAACCACTGCGTCACCCACGATGCGTTTGCGACGGCATCCGTCGGAGTCGGGATGAGTTTCCACCAGCCGTCGCCGCCGAGCTGATCGGTTCCCCGAAAGGCGACGAGCACGTGATCCTCATTGTCGACCGTTCGGGAAAAGACCATGTAGCCGAGCCCGCTCGCATGGGAGACTGGCTCGCCGACAGCGGCCCATGTGGGGTCGTATTTGTGCAGATCGCCGCTGCGCCGTCCGGTATCGCCGTAAGCGTTCAAGCTCGCGATCGCGTAGGGAATGAAGGTTGCCGAGATATGCTCCTTGTTCTCGCAGCCGCCTGGCTCATCGCAGCCGGATTCGGGGCCGCTCGTCGTGGCGGCGCGTAGATCGGGGAGCGTGGGCGCGCGACACTGGGTGGCGCTGACGGTTTCGGCGGGGATGCCAAGGTCGGCGCGCGATACCGGACCGCCGTTCAGAGCGGCGAGCCCGACAAGAGGCATGATCAGGACCATATAGAAGCGGCGCATGCGTGACCCCCCCGGGGACTGCGGAACGAACGTAAATTCACAACGCTTGGATGGACCGTCTGTCAATGCGATAGCGTGAGATTGCGACATCAGGCAGACGCGCGGCGAGTCAGCGGTGATCGGGCGACGAGACCTGCGCCGGCTACACCACCCGTGGCTGTGCTCCGCCTCGCAATTGCCGCGCGCTTCGATTAGAATCGCACTGAAATTCAGACCCACGGATCACGCCCATGGCGTCCCATAGCGACATCACCATCGAGATCACACCGCAGGTTTTGCTGAAAGCGTACTCGTGCGGCATTTTTCCGATGGCGGAGAGTGCCGACGACCCTGCCTTGTACTGGATCGAGCCGCAAGCGCGGGGCATCTTGCCGCTCGATGCGGTACACGTCCCGCGCAGACTGGCGAAATCCATTCGCCAAGGGGAATTCGAGGTCCGCATCAACAGCGACTTCGGGGCCGTGATCGATGGCTGCGCTGCCTCAAAAGCCGGCCGCCGCTCGACCTGGATCAACGCGCGCATCCGCAGCCTCTACGGCGCCCTCTTCGAGCAGGGGCATTGCCACACCGTCGAGACATGGCAGAACAGGCGCATGGTCGGCGGGCTCTACGGCGTTGCGCTTGGTGGTGCTTTCTTTGGCGAGAGCATGTTTTCGACGGCGCGAGACGCGAGCAAAGTGGCGCTGGTCTACCTTTGCGCCCGGCTGACCTATGGGCAGTTCAGCCTGCTCGATACGCAATTCGTCACCGATCACCTCCGCCAGTTCGGGACCGTTGAGGTGGAGCGCCAGGAGTTTCACCGGCTGCTCGAGCCGGCGCTGGTAAGGAAGGCGGAGTTCCTCGCCTTGCCGCCGGACGTGCCACCGGCTCAGATCCTGGCTCTGTTGGCCGCGGATTCCGCATCGACCTGAGCGCGCCGCTGTTCCTGGCGAGCGACGGATTCTCCGGCGCTACAAGGGCAGGCGTACGCCCTGGTGGCTGAAGTAGTTGTCGATGGCCGTGCGGATCGACTTGGCAACGTTGCGCCGCCACTCGTCCGAGCGAAGCTGCGCGGCGTCGGCCCGGTTGGTTACATAAGCGAGCTCGATCAGCACCGCCGGCACTTTTGCCGTCAGAAGGACCTGGAACGCGGCGGTGCGATCCGGATTCTCGTTCATCGTGGTGCTCTGGCCCATGTTCTCGATCACGGCGCGCACGAATGTGCCGGTCCGGTCCCGATTGGTCTGTGTCTCGCGGGTGGCGAGGTCGGCGAGGATGCCTTGGACCAGTGGGGCCTGCCGGCCAAGCGCTTTCAGAGAGCCTAGTTCCTCGCTCGACAAGGCGTCGGCCGGGCTCTCGCGTCGCGCTGATGCCGCAAGGCTGGTCGCGACGGAATCACGGAGCGAATAGATCGTGGCGCCGCGAGCCCGCGAGGTCGCGTAGTCCGCGTGGATCGCGATAAAGAGCGCGGCGTTGTGCTCCTCGGCGAAGGCGCGCCGATCCTCGAGAGGCACGAACGTGTCCGAGTCCCTGGTCATCTCCACGCGATAGAGACCGCTGGCGCGGAGCTGGTCGCGCAGCGTTTTGGCAAAGGCCAGGACGACGTCTTTCTCGATCGTCCCGTTCCGGACGGCCCCAGAATCATGCCCGCCGTGGCCAGGATCGAGAACGATGAGCGGCTTGTATGTCTTGGTGGCCCGTTTGCCGGGGCGTTCCGCAGGGCGCGGCACCGGCGGCTGGATCTTTCGCAGCGCGGCCGTCTGGACACCGGGCGGAGGTTGCGTCGTCTGCGACGATGCCACCGCGGCCTGCACCAAGGCCGCCATACTGACGGCGGTCGGTGCAATCTCCAGCGTCAGCAGCACGGGGCCACCACCACTTTCGGAGATTTCGGATTTCTCGACGACGACGGGTTCGGTTACGTCGATGACGACCCGCATTTTTCCGGGCGCGCCAAGGCCGGCGCGGAACCCGCTGACGATACCCACAGGGGCGCCGCTCAGCGATGGCGGTAACCGCAGCTTGATGTTCGGCAAATCGACGATGACGCGGTTGGGGTTCGGCAGCGAGATGACTTGGTAATCCACCCGACGCTCGAGCGCGATCACGAAGCGTGTCGTCTTGGCGGGTTCGGAGCCTGCCTGCGGAACTGCCGGAATGACGGGCGCAGCGGAGGCGACTTCAGCCGGCGCATGCCTGGACTGTGCCCTGGCTTCGCCCATACCGATCCACGCCGGTAAGGCGAGCACGACCGCAAAACGCATGTACGCACGTAGTCGGAGACGGCTCCGGCTACCCGCACCTGCCTGAACCATGACGAAAGACCCCCGTCAACGCGACACCGGCTTCAGTGGTAGGTTGCCCTTGGGTAGACCAGGAACGTGGCGTTTTCCGGGTCTTCCCAGGCCCTTGTTATGAAATGGTCAAGGTTAACATTTCGCAAAAGCCGTCGACGCGCTGGGATCGTCGGGCATCGAAGAGCAACTCCGGCATTGGAAATCGAGAGCCCACCGGGTGCTCTGATGCGGAGGTGCCGCGTGCACCGATATGCATTTGATCATGTCCCAGGGCCGACTTTCGAGCGCGCGGGATGCGCATCGCCTTGAGAAGGGGCAATTTGCCAGGCTGCCGGTTCGTCCATCACCGATGACTGCCATTTGGGCGGCATCGCATTTGACTTTGCAGGCAGAGGCGTCATCTTATTCAAACCGTGGGGCTGAAAGGCCCGTCCGTGCGTATCGATGGCTGGTTCGCAAGCGGCTGCTGTCGGTTGGCAACAACAAAGGGGAGGCTCTCAATGAGCACTATGCGTCGCGTGCTATCCGCACTTGCGGTGGCCGCAACACTTCCAATTTTGGCGACGGCAGCGAGCGCCCAGAAGACTTTGCGCTTTGTCCCGCACTCCGACCTAAAGATCCTCGACCCGATCTGGACCACGGCCTACGTCGTCCGCAACCATGGCTACATGGTCTACGACACGCTCTTCGGCATGGACGACAAGGGCGAAATCAAGCCGCAGATGGTCGACACATACAAGCTGTCGGATGACAAGCTAACGTGGACGATGACCCTGCGCGACGGCCTCACCTGGCATGACGGCGCGGCGGTGACCACCGAAGACATTATTCCGTCGATCAAGCGCTGGGCCGCGAAAGATTCGATGGGCCAGAAGATGATGTCCTTCGTGGACAGCATTACGGCGAAAGACCCAAAGACATTCGAGATCAAGCTGAAATCCCCGACGGGTCTCGTCCTCCTGGCCCTCGGAAAGCCGTCATCGAACGTCCCGTTCATGATGCCGAAGCGCGCCGCGGAAACGGACCCCAACAAGCAGATCGAGGATTTCACGGGCTCCGGTCCCTTTGTTTTCAAGCGCGACGAGTGGGCCCCCGGCAGCAAGATCGTCTACACCAAATTCGCGGGTTACAAGCCACGCTCGGAGCCGCCGTCCGGAACGACAGGCGGCAAGGTCGTGAAAGTCGACCGCGTCGAGTGGCTGCCGATCCGTGATCACCAGCAGGCGGTCAACGCTCTGCTCGCCGGCGAAGTCGACTACATCGAAGCGCCGCCGCACGATCTCCATCCGCTGCTCAAAGCGAACAAGAATGTCTACCTGTTCAACTGGAATCCGCTCGGGAACCAGTTCACGTTCCGCTTCAATGTCCTGCACAAGCCGTTCGACAACGACAAGATCCGTCAGGCGATCCTGTATGCCCTTAATCAGGAGGACTTCCTGAAGGCGGTCGTCGGGTCGGAGGAATACTACAAAGTCTGCAAAGCGATGTTCATCTGCGGCACGCCGTTCGAGACCACGGCGGGCTTCGAGGACAAGCTCGAGTCCAACTTCAAGAAGGCGCGTGAGCTGCTCGCGGAAGCCAAGTACGACGGCACGCCGTTCCTGCTCATGCATTCGACGGATCTTCAGGTGCTGACGAACTTGGCGCCGGTAGCGAAGTCGCTCATGGAGCGCGCAGGCTTCAAGGTCGATATGCAGTCGATGGACTGGCAGACGGTCGTGGCGCGTCGCTCCAAGAAGGATGCTCCTTCGGCCGGCGGCTGGAACGGGTTCCTGACGTCTTGGGTTGCGGGCGACCTCCTCAACCCGGTCATGGCTGGCTTCGCCAACGCTGGTTGCGACAAGGCCATGTTCGGCTGGCCGTGCGACGAAAAGATCGAGAAGTTGCGCGACGACTTCGCGCGGGAAACCGACAGTGGCAAGCAGAAGGCGATCGTCGAAGCACTGCAGCGTCGCCTCGCGGAGTATCCGACCTACGCTCATCTCGGGCAGTGGTACAACCACGGCGCCCTGCGCAACAATGTGAAGGGCGTGGTCGCCTCTCCGGCGCCGGTGCTCTGGAATATATCGGTCGAATAAAGGCGCTACGCGCGCTTCAGTCCTCGGCGATCGCACACGATCGCCGAGGACTATCTGACAAACGCTTTGTGCCGGCCTGCCGCGTTCACGCGGCGTAACTCATTAGGACTGTTATGGGCGGCTATCTTCTTCGCCGGATCCTTTCCACAATACCCGTGCTGGCGATCGTCGCCGTGTTCGTCTTCCTAATGCTGCGGCTGACGCCATCGGACCCCGCCGCGATTATCGCTGGCGATTACGCGAGCTCCGAGCAGATCGAAGGCATTCGTGAGCGCCTCGGGCTCAACGAGCCCATTCTGAAGCAATTCTTCATCTGGATCGGCGGCGTTCTGCGGGGCGATTTCGGCGAAAGCTTTTTCTACAAAAAGCAGGTTGCGGAGCTGATCGGCGAGCGCCTGGAACCAACGCTGTCGCTGTCGCTCCTGACCATTTTTCTCGTGCTGCTGATTGCCGTGCCGATCGGCATCATTGCTGCGCACAATCACGGCACCTGGATCGACAGGTTCGTGATGGGCTTTTCGGTTCTGGGTTTCTCCGTCCCGGTCTTCGTCGTCGGGTACATCCTGATTTACATCTTTGCGATCACGCTCGAATGGCTGCCGGTTCAGGGGTACCAACGCATCAGTGACGGCGTCGGCGGCTGGTTGCTCAGACTTATTCTGCCGGCGATGACGCTGTCGGTTGTTTTTATCGCCTTCATTGCGCGCATGACTCGCACGAGCGTGCTGGAAGTTCTGAACGAGGACTATATCCGCACCGCGCGCGCCAAAGGCCAGACCGAACTCAAGGTCCTCATCCGTCATGCACTGGCCAACGCTGCCGTGCCGATCCTGACGATCATCGGCCTCACGGTGGCGATCCTGATCGGCGGTGTCGTCGTGACGGAGTCCGTTTACACGCTGCCCGGCCTCGGGCTGCTGACGGTCGACGCTGTGCTTGCCCGCGATTATCCGACGATCCAGGCGGTGATCCTGTTGTTCTCTTTCGCCTACGTTCTGATCAACCTGCTCGTTGATGTCGCCTACACGTTCCTCGATCCCAGGATTCGCTACTGATGGTCAGCATCGACGCAGCCCCGCCGGTTCGCCGACGTCGTTCCGTCTGGTCGATCGTCTTGAGCAACCCGAGCGTCATTTTCGGCGGCTCGATCGCGCTTGTGATGTTGATCATCGCGGTCCTCGCACCCTTCCTCGGCACGCGCGACCCAGCCGAGATCAATCCGTCAGCGCGCAACCAGAAGCCCGGCTACGTCGCGACCGTCCGCGATGACGAAGGCAAGCGCATTTCTGTCGTCTATCGGTTGGGCAGCGACAGTCTCGGGCGCGATATCTACAGCCGCGTGATTTACGGCGCGCGCGTCTCGCTCATCGTCGGCATTACGGTTGCGGCGATTGCGGTTTTCATCGGCCTCATCATCGGAATGATCGCTGGCTACGTGCGCTGGCTCGACGGCATCATCATGCGCTTCATGGACGGGCTGATGGCGATACCGGAGATTCTGCTCGCGATCGCTCTCGTGTCGCTGTCGCGTGCCGGATTGCCAGCGGTTATTGTTGCGATCGTGATTCCGCAGGTGCCGCGCGTGGTGCGTCTCGTGCGCTCGGTCGTGCTGTCCATCCGCGAAGAGCCGTACGTCGAAAGCGCGATCACTGTCGGCACGCCGACACCCACGCTGCTGTTCCGCCACGTGCTCCCGAACACGACGGCGCCTCTGATCGTGCAAGGGACGTTCATCTGCGCCAGCGCCATCCTGGTTGAGGCGATCCTGTCGTTCCTCGGCATCGGCATCCCGCCGGAAACGCCGACGTGGGGCAACATCATGGCGGAGGGGCGGACCTACTTCCGCATCCTGCCGCATAACATTCTCTATCCGGGGATCGCACTCGCGCTCGCGGTGCTCGCCATCAACATGCTTGGCGATGGGTTGCGCGATACGCTCGACCCGCGCTTCGCCAAAAGGTTCTGATCCGCATGCAAGAGGTGCCGACCGGCATGACTGAACCAGTTCTCTCGGTGCGCGATCTCAAAGTGCGGCTGCCACGCGGCGCGGATCGAGAGAACGCGATCGAGGGCATCAGCTTCGACATCGGCCCGCGTGAGATCGTGTGCATCGTTGGCGAGTCTGGTTCCGGCAAGTCGGTCACCGCGCAAGCGGTCATGGGATTGTTGCCGAAGCGCGATCTCGTCGTCACGGGCGGCGCCACGCTGCTCCAGGGCGAGGACACGACGAAGGCGAACATCAACCGCCTGCGTGAATTGCGCGGCACCCGCATGGGCATGATTTTCCAGGAACCGATGACGGCGCTCAATCCCGTTCAGCGGGTGGGTCAGCAGATCGCCGAGGTGTTGGAGATTCACACCAAGCTGTCGGCCGCCGAGCAGCGCCAGCGCGTGCTCGAAATGATGCGCTCGGTGCAGCTTCCCGATCCCGACCAGATGATCGACGCGTATCCGCACCAGCTGTCGGGCGGTCAGCGCCAGCGCATCATGATCGCGACGGCGCTGATCCTGGACCCGGCACTCCTCATAGCGGATGAGCCGACGACAGCGCTCGACGTGACGACGCAGGCGCAGATCCTGAAACTGATCAAGGAAATGCAGACCCGTCGGAACACCGGCGTGATGTTCATTACCCACGACTTCGGTGTCGTCTCCGAGATCGCGGATCGCGTCGTCGTCATGCAGCACGGTCGCGTCGTCGAGCAGGGCACGCGCGATGAGGTGCTGACGCGTCCGCGCGAGGCCTACACGAAGATGCTCGTCGCGGCAGTGCCGAGCCTGGTGCCGCCGGCTCGTCAGCCGGTGACGGGCAAGGTCGCGCTCGAAGCGAAGGGTTTATCCAAGACGTATGGCGGGCGCACGTTCTTCAGCCGGAATGCGCGGGTCGTGAAGGCGGCGCAGAACGTGAATTTCCAGATCCGGCGTGGCGAAACGCTGGGTATCGTCGGCGAGTCGGGTTCTGGAAAAACCACGGTGGCGCGCTGCGTTGCGCGCCTGATCGAGCCGAGCGATGGTCAGATCCTGATCGACGGCAATGATGTGGCCCATCTCCCCGAGCGCGACCTGCGTCGGCATCGGCGCAACATCCAGATTGTTTTCCAGGACCCTTACCGATCGCTCAATCCGCGCCGCACGGTCGGTCAGTCGATCGTCGAGGGCCCCATGAACTTCGGGATGGAGCGGGACGAGGCGCTGGCCAAGGCGCAAGAGTTGATGGGCCTCGTGGGATTGGCGCCCGACGCACTCGATCGCTATCCGCACCAGTTCTCGGGCGGCCAACGCCAACGCATCTGCATCGCCCGCGCGTTGGCGATGAGCCCGACCTTGCTGATTGCCGACGAGGCCGTCTCGGCGCTTGACGTGTCTGTGCAGGCGCAGGTTCTCGAACTGCTCGACGACATCCGCAAGAAGTTCCAGCTCGCGGTGCTGTTCATCACGCACGATCTTCGTGTCGCCGCCCAGATTTGCGATCGCATCGCCGTCATGAAAAACGGTGTCGTGGTCGAAGAAGGCACCACGGTCGACGTCTTCCGTAATCCGCAGCACGAGTACACCAAGGCGCTGTTCGACGCGGCGCCGGGGCGGATGTTCGGCGTCAAGGAGAGCAACGTCGCCTGAGCGGTGGGCCCATGGTCGCCTTTGCGCTTGACCCCCGTCGCCCAACCGGCAAAAGGCTGAGGCACCGGTTGAATGTGCGGGGGACACGATGAGCGACGGAGCGGCAGGCGCCAGCGATCCGGAGGGGACAGACGCCACCGCTGCGCATGCGGACACTGCGCCTCTTGTCATTACGGTTCACGGGACATTCGCCACCGCCTCGAGCGATGATGGCGAGCAATGGTGGCAGCGCGGCTCGGGGTTCATGTCGGCGCTGACCGAGCGTCTTGCGAGCAAGGGCATTCCCGAGATTGCCGTACAGCCATTCCGCTGGACGGGCCTCAATTCGGATCATGCGCGGCTCCGTGCCGCCAAAGTGCTTGCTGGCACGATTGCCGCGGCTAAACGGAATGGCCGGCCGGTAGCGGTGTTGGCCCACAGCCACGGCGGCAACGTGCTCATGGAGGCGCTCGTTCAGCGGCGCACACGCCGACCGCTCGCCGCCGCCCTCACACTTGGGACGCCGTTCTTCACGCGCCGGCTGAAGCCGCTGCCGATGCTCATTGCCGCCTTCAAGGTTCTTCTCGGCATCGCGGTGGCGCCGGCAATGCTGATGTATGCGTGGCTTGCCCTGCCGACCGCGCTCGATGGTAGCCGCATCGAGCTGATTGTCCTGCCCTTGCTGGTCCTCGCGGCAGTGATGTGGGCGTTCGCTTCGGGCGCGCGCGCCCTCCTACGTCAACGAGGGGCGAAGATCCGGGCGCGAATGGCCATCGCACCCGAGCGCTGGCTGGTCATCCAGAGCCCCCGAGACGAGGCGATGCGCCTTCTCGAGCAGGCGGTTGCGATCAAGCCGATCTATGTGACGCGATCGTCGGCGCATGGCCAGTGGATACGGTTCGGCACGCTGGCGGGCGTCGTCGGCACCATCGCGTTTCTCTACTTCACGATGCCGTACTTTCTTGCCCCGATCATCGAGAAATTTGGCAAGCGCGATTTCGGCCCCGGCATCGTCGCGGACTTCACGTTCCTGCTGATGGTGCCGGTGGTCTTTGCGCTCATCTACGGCGCGATCCGATTGTTTTCATGGATCTGCGGCGCACGGCTGTTATCAGCGCTGCTGAACGCATCGATTCATGGCGGCATCGTTGGGGCCGCGTACGGCGGCGATGATGCTTATGCGCTGACCGGTGTTTCTCGCATACCGCCGTACCTGCCCGGTGCGATGGAGCAGCGCGTCGCTGCGGCGAATCTCGGCGGGATCGATGACAGCGCCATCATCGATGCTGCGCGCGACTTCTATGCCGGGATCCTCGAGGAGGATGCGACAGGGCTCTCCTTCACCGATCCGGATCTATTGTGGAAGCGCATGTCGGACGCGCTCTATCACAACGCCTACATGCGGGACGGCGATATCGTCGAGGTCATCGCGGCGCATCTGGCGGAGCACTTCCGCAATGGGCCGGTCAAATAAATCAACCACCCGCGATCTGCGGCAGGATGTGGACTTCAGAGTCGGCAGCGATCGGCTCCAGCAATGCGTCCTGGTAGATCTGCCCGTCGATGGCGACCGCTAATCCTTCTTCGAGATGCGGTGCCAGCTCCGGGAATTTTTCACCCAACTTGCGGAATAGTTGGCGCACCGTCCCAGCGTCGACGTCGAGCTCGGTCACATCGCCCGTGTACTGGCGCAGATTTCCGATCAGCGTTACGTGGGCCATGAGTCTCTCCGTCAGAAACAATCGGGCCCGCACGGCGTGCAGGCCCGATGCCATTGCGATCTAAGAACCGGCTCGACGCTTAGGCTTTACCGGCCGCCTTCATCGCCTTCAGCACTTTCGGCGGCGACATCGGCAGCTCGAAGAAGCGCACACCGGACGCACGCCGCACCGACGCGGCGATCGCGGCCATCGGCGGCACGATCGGCGTTTCGCCGATGCCGCGCACGCCGTAGGGATGGCGTGGGTTCGGCACTTCGACGATGATCGTGTCGATCATCGGCAGGTCCGACGCCACCGGAACGCGGTAGTCGAGGAAGCCCGCGTTCTGAAGCCGGCCGTCGGTGCCATAGATGTATTCTTCGTTGAGTGCCCAGCCGATGCCCTGGACGGCGCCGCCCTGATACTGGCCCTCGACGTAAGACGGATGGATCGCTCGTCCCGCGTCCTGGATCGCAGTGTAGCGCGTGACCGTGACGCGGCCAGTGCCGGGATCGACCTCGGTGTCGGCGATGTGTACGCCGAAGCTCGGGGCCGCCCCCTGCGCGCTGATTGCGGCATAGCCGACGATGGCGCCGCCGGTCTTGCCGGCGATCTTGCCGATATCGCTCAAAGACATCGGCTTGTGCTTGCCGGCGTTCTCGCCGGCCGGCCGCACTTCACCGTCTTCCCAGGTCACGGCTTCCTCGGGGATCTCCCAAAGCTTGGCCGCGCGCTGGCACGCCTGCTTGATAATCGAGCGGGCTGCGTCGACCGTTGCCATGCCACTCGAAAACGCCGAGCGGCTGCCGCCGGTGAGGAAGTTGTAGCCGAGCGACGCAGTGTCGGCGATGATCGGGCGGACCTTGCTCACGTCCATCTTGAGCTCTTCCGCCGCCATCATGCTCAACGACGCACGAAGACCGCCAACGTCCGGCGTGCCGGCCATCAGGGACAGCGTGCCGTCCTCATTGAGCTGGAGCGACACCGTGGTCTCACCACCGATGTTGAACCAGAAACCGGCGGCGATGCCGCGTCCCTGGTTGGGACCGAGTGGCGCCTTCCAGTGCTCGCTGTCCTGCGCCGCTTCGAGACACTCGACGAGACCGACGGGACCGAACTTCGGACCGTAGGCGGCTTTCGTGCCTTCCTTGGCGGCGTTCTTGAGGCGCATTTCGAGCGGGCAGAGACCGAGCGTCTCGGCGAGTTCGTCGACCACGCTCTCGACGGCGTAGGTCGAGATCGGACCGCCGGGCGCGCGATATGCCGCGACCTTTGGCCGGTTGGAGACGACGTCGTAGCCGACGATTTTCACGTGCTCGAGGTCGTAGTTGGCGAAGGCGCACATGGCGCCGGGCTGCACGGGGCTGCCCTGGAACGCGCCGGCCTGGAAGATCAGCTCGCCCTCGGCGGCGGTGATCGTGCCGTCTTTCTTCGCGCCCATCTTGATGTGCATGGTCGCGCCCGACGTCGGACCCGTTGCCTTGAACACATCTTCGCGGCTCATCACCATCTTGACCGGCTTGCGCGTCTTCTTCGACAGCGCCAACGCCAGCGGCTCGAGGTAGACCACCGTCTTACCGCCGAACCCGCCACCGATTTCGGAGGAAGTGACGCGGATCTTGTTGACGTCCCAGCCGAGCAGTTTCGCGCAGTGCGCCCGCACGACCCAGTGGCCCTGCGTCGTCACCCAAAGTTCGGCGGAACCATCTTCGGACACCGACGCGACGCACGCGTGCGGTTCGATGTAACCCTGATGGACCGGCGCCGTCTTGAAGTCGCGTTCGATGATCAGGTCAGCCTCGGCGAAGCCCTTCGCCGTATCGCCGAGTGCGAACTCGACCCGCTTGGCGACATTCGACGCTTTGGTCGGCACCGGCGTGACACCGGCCGTGATCATATCGTCATGCAGCAGCGGCGCGTCGGGCTTCATCGCCTCGACCTCGTCGATGACGTGCGGCAGCACCTCGTAGTCGACTTTGATTGCGTCCAGCGCAGCCTGGGCCGCGCTTTCGCTGATCGCGGCGACGGCTGCGATGGCGTGGCCCTCATACAGCGCCTTCTCGCGCGCCAGCACGTTGCGCACGACGTCGCGGTAGTTGATCAGCATCTCGCCGGCGGGGACGAACTCCGACGCCTGCTCGACGAAATCTTCGCGGGTCACGATGGCCTTGACGCCGGGCAGCGCCAGCGCCTTCGATGTGTCGATCGACTTGATGCGCGCGTGTGCATGGGGTGACCGCAGCACCTTGCCGACAAGCTGGCCCGCCATCTTGAGATCGGCGCCGAACTTCGCACGCCCCGTGACCTTATCGACGCCGTCCGGACGGACCGGACGCGTGCCGATGACATCGAACGTAGGCTTCTTCACACGCTCTTGCATGATCAGGCTCCTCTCATCTCGGATGCGGCGTCCATGACCGCGCGAACGATCTTGTCGTATCCCGTGCACCGGCACAGATTGCCGGCGAGCCAATAGCGGACTTGGGTTTCGGTTGGATCGGGGTTCTTGGCGAGGAGAGCCTTGGCGGCGACCAGCACACCGGGCGTACAGATGCCGCACTGAAGCGCTGCGTGCTCGAGGAATTTGCGCTGCAGCGGATGCAGCTCCTCGCCCTGGGCCATGCCTTCGACGGTGTCGATGGATCGGCCTTCGGCTTCGACGCCGAGAACCAGGCACGAGCAGACGAGGCGACCGTCGAGCAGAACGCTGCAGGCGCCGCAGTCACCCGACGAGCAGCCTTCCTTGACACCGGTCAGCTCTAGTTCGTCGCGCAGGCAATCGAGCAGGGTCTGCTCGCTCTCGCAGAGATACTCGACGCTATCGCCGTTAACAGTGGTCGTTACGTGATGCTTGGCCATGGTTATGCTTTCCTCGCCCGCTCGAGGGCAATCAGTGCGGTTCTCCGGGCGAGGACGCCCGCTATGTCGATGCGGAATTCGATAGTGCCGCGTTTGTCGTCGATCGGTTTGCAGGCAGCCCGGGCCGCAGCCTCGAGCTTCACCAGCGCCGGCTCGTCGACCTTGGTGCCGATGAGCGCCTTGGCGGCGTCCTCGACCAACAGTGGGCGAGCCGCAACGGCGCCGAGCGACACGCGTGCTGCCGTGCAGGTTCCCGAACCATCGAGCGTCAGGGCGACGCCGCAGCCAACGACGGCGATGTCCATTTCCGTGCGCGGGATGAAGCGAAGGTAAGCGTCACTGCTGTGCGGCGCCTTGGCTGCGATTTTGAAGGCGACGATGAGCTCGCCCTTCGTCAGCGCCAGCTTGCGCGGGGCGAGCATAATGTCCTCGACCGCCAGTTCGCGCTGTCCCGAAGGTCCGGCGATGACGGCCTTGGCGCCGGCCGCGATCAGGCCCGGCACGCTATCGGCGGCGGGAGAGCCGTTGCAGAGGTTGCCACCGAGGCTCGCGCGGCCCTGAACCTGGGTCGAGCCGATCAGGTTCGCGGCCTCGATCAGGCCTGGCCAATCCTTCGACAGGGTCGGATGTTCCTTGAGCTCGGCGCCCGTCACAGCAGAGCCGATGCGGTAGCCGCCGGCATCCTTGGTGATGCGGCGCGTCTCTTCGATGCCTTTGATGTCGACGACGACGGTCGGCGACAGTACCCGGGCGCGGATTTGAACCAGCAGATCGGTGCCGCCTGCTAGAACCCGTGCGTCGGTCCCCGCGCTGGCGAGCAAGGCTGTCGCTGCCTCGAGCGTCGTTGGTTTTTCGTATCTCATGCCGTGTTTGCCTCGTGCGTTCGCTCGCCTGACATTGAATCCTGCGTTGATTTGGGGTCCGAGCTGGGTACCGGAAGAATTCTGGTCGTAGGCCGGCTGCCGGAGCCGAGTGTGCCGGGCTACTGTAGCATTCCAACCCGTCCAGGCCCAGCTTGGCAAGGCCCGATGTCGCAACCGAGGCATGTATGCCATCGACTTTCGGCGGCGATATGACTCAACTCGACAAATACGGGGCGCCGGCGGTGTCGACGAGATTGCGCAGCCGAGCCGTTGTCGGAAGCGGGTGACCGGCCGCTTCCCGATCGTCGAGGAGGCGACGGGCCAGGTCCAGCCACGATGCCGACGTCTTGCCGAGGTCCGGGGCCCGCCAGACGGCCGCCTCGACGAACGCGCGGGCAAGGTCGGGGTCGTCGGGAGCGAGGAGAGCCGCGCGCTCGCGGAGGGCTAGGCTATCCGCGAAATGGGCTCGCATGGCGTCGCGGGCGGGGATGTCGCGGGCGATGCGGCCGGCGTCCTCGACGTGTGCCGCGAGGGTATCGAGCGCGTAGGGGTCCGAGCCCGCTTCTACCTCGCGACGGTAGGTGGCAATCCCGGCGAGCATACTATCGAGGGCCTCGGCCGGCCGGCCGCCTCGCCGAAAAGCGCCGGCAATGGCAAAGTGGTTCGCCGCGACTTCGATCGGCGCATCGACGATCTCGCGAAAAAGCGCATCTGCAACCGGGAGATCGGCCAGCCGCGCCCTTAAAACCAAGCCGAGCCGCAGGGTGGCGACACCCGCTTCGAGACGCCCGCGTTCCAGCAGGGCCTCACCGGCCCGATCACAGGCGCGCGCCAGTCCGTGCAGTCGCCAATGAGCGTCGGCGGCGTTGGGTGGGATGTTGGCGCCGGCTTGTTCGACGCCGGCGACGAATGCAGTGTGTTCAGGTGCTGCGTTGCCAATCGTGAGGCCTTGGCAAAGCGCCTCGAGCAGAAGCTCAACCGGCGTCAGGCCAACGATTGCGCCGGGTGCCGTGGCCCCACCCATCTCGCCCAGAGTTTCGGATACCAACGGCATTTGCGCCACCGCTCCCTGCTCCGTGCGACGCCTTGGCGATTGCCGGCGTACAGGAACCTCCGCAAGAATAAGGTCTGGCATTGCAGCATTCGTTTCAACCCATGGTATCGGCAGGCGCGCGGTGACATCAAGCAAAACGGCTGAGAAGTCGGGCACGGGCAATTATTTCGAGGATTTCCGCGTCGGCCAGGTGATCGCGCACGCGACGCCGCGCACGATTACGGAGGGTGACTCGGCGGTTTATCAGGGGCTCTACGGCAGTCGGTTTGCGGTGCAATCATCCACGCCGTTCGCCCGTGCGATCGGATATCCAACTGCCCCGATCGACGATCTGATCGTCTTTCATGTCATCCTCGGCAAGACGGTCCCGGACATTTCGCTCAACGCGGTCGCGAACCTCGGTTACGCCGATTGCCGATTTCTGGCGCCGGTCTATCCCGGCGATACGCTGACCGCGACCTCCGAAATCCTCGGGCTGCGCGAGAATTCGAGCGGCGATTCCGGCATCGTCTATCTCCGCACCAACGGCGTGAACCAGGATGACGCGACCGTGCTCACCTACGTGCGATGGGTCATGGTGCGCAAGCTCGACAAAGCGGCGCCCGCGCCGACGCCCTCCGTGCCGAAGCTCCCCGAGGCCGTGACGGCGGATCAGCTCGGCGCGGCGGTGCCGCCGCTGCATGTTGCTTCATGGGACAAAACGCTCGCTGGTTCGGCACATCTTTGGGACGACTACGCGGTCGGCGAGCGGATCGACCATGTCGACGGCATGACCATCGAGGAAGCCGAGCACCAGATCGCGACGCGGCTCTACCAGAACACCGCGCGCGTGCATTTCAATCAGCACGTCGAAGGCCAGGGTCGCTTCGGCCGCCGGCTGATCTACGGGGGTGTGGTGATCTCACTGGCTCGCGCGCTGTCGTTTAACGGCTTAGCGAACGCTTTCCACATCGCGGCGATCAACGGCGGGCGGCATGTGGCCCCAGCATTTGCGGGCGATACGGTCTATGCGTGGTCCGGGATCACCGACAAAGCGGATGTGCCCGGCCGCACCGATGTCGGCGCGCTGCGCGTGCGCATGGTCGCGACCAAGGATGTCCCGTGCGCGACATTTCCGCTCGAGACGGGGCCCGGCAAATATGCGCCGGGTGTTATTCTAGACCTCGATTTCTGGCTGCTGCTGCCGCGGGGATGAGGCGCGTGTGGGTGGTCGTAACGTGCTTCGCGTGGCCACATGCTCAACAAGACTCCTCCCCCCTCGTGGGGGAGGTCGGGAGGGGGGATCGCAGAACGCTAGAAGTGGGGATTCCCCCCACCCCTAACCCCTCCCCACAAGGGGGAGGGGGATTTGTAGGTGTTTGTCATGCCCACCAGCGCGTCGGCACCGGGAAATGGCCGGCGGCGTCCTCGATGACTTGGCCGGCGCGGAACAGCGTGCCCTCATCGAACGGCTTGCCGATGAGCTGCAAACCCATCGGCGTGCCTTCCGCCGACAGCCCGGCCGGCACCGAGATGCCGGGCAGCCCCGCCATGTTCACCGTCACGGTGAAGATGTCTTCGAGGTACATCGCCAACGGATCGCCGGACTTCTCGCCGAAGCCGAACGCCGGCGACGGCGTCGTCGGCGTCAGCACCACATCGACGTCGCTCCACGCGGTATCGAAGTCGCGCTTGATCAACGTGCGCACTTTCTGCGCCTGCAGATAGTACGCGTCATAATATCCCGCCGAGAGCACGTACGTGCCGATCAGCACGCGCCGCTTGACCTCCTTGCCGAAGCCGGCAGCGCGTGTTGCCTCATAGGTGTCGATCAGGTCTTTGCCCGGCAAGCGCAGGCCGTAGCGCACGCCATCGTAACGCGCGAGGTTCGAGGAACACTCGGCCGGAGCGACGATGTAGTAGGCTGGCAGCGCGTACTTCGTGTGCGGCAGCGAGATATCGTGGATCGTCGCACCGGCCGCTTTGAGCCAGGCGATACCCTTCTGCCAGAGCGCGTCCGTTTCCGCCGCCATACCGTCGACGCGGTATTCCTTCGGCACGCCGACCCGCAGGCCTTTGACGCCGCGCTTCAGTTCCGCCTCGTAGTCCGGCACCGGAAGGTCGACGCAGGTTGAATCCTTCGGATCGGGGCTCGCCATGTGGCGCAGCATGATCGCTGAATCGCGCACCGTCTTGGCGATTGGTCCGGCCTGGTCGAGCGAGGACGCGAACGCGACAATGCCCCACCGTGAGCAGCGGCCGTAGGTCGGCTTGATACCGACGGTGCCGGTGAGCGCTGCCGGCTGGCGGATCGAGCCGCCGGTGTCGGTCGCCGTCGCGCCGAGGCACAGGTTTGCTGAAACGGCCGCCGACGAGCCGCCGGACGAGCCGCCGGGCACGAGCTTGGTGTTGTCGATCTTGCCGTCGCGCAAGCGGCGCCATGGATTGACGACCGGGCCGAAGCAACTCGTCTCATTCGACGAGCCCATGGCGAACTCGTCGTTATTGAGCTTGCCGAGCATGACCGCGCCGGCATCCCACAGGTTCTGGCCGACGGTCGATTCATAGGTCGGCGTGAAGTTGCCCAGAATTCGCGAGCAGGCAGTGGTGCGGATGCCCTTGGTGCAGAACAGATCCTTGTTGCCGATCGGCAGCCCTTCGAGCGGGCGTGCGTCGCCTTTGGCGAGCCTGACGTCGCTGGCCTTGGCCTGGGCGAGCGCATGATCCGGCGTCGGCAGTACATACGCGTTGAGGTGCGGATTGGCGGCGTCGATCGCCTTGATGAAAGCCTGTGTCAGCTCGGTCGAGGTGAATTTCTTGGCAACGAGACCGTCACGGGCATCCGCCAGCGTCAACTTGGTAAGGTCGGTCACGCGCTCACTCCACAACCTTGGGCACGACGAAGAAGTGGTCCTCGGTCATCGGCGCGTTGGCGACGATGTCGTCGGCCTTGTCGCCATCGGTGACGACATCGGTGCGCTGCTTGAGTTTCATGTCGGCGACGCGCGTCATCGGCGGCACATTGGCGGTATCGACCTCGCCGAGTTGCTCGACCCACGCGAGAATGCCGCTCAGCTCGCCCTGCAGCGAGACCGCTTCCTCATCGGTGATCCTGATCCGCGCCAGCCGCGCGATCCGGCGGACAGTCGCCTCGTCGACCTGCATGCTTTATCCTGTACCGAGAATGAGACGGAGTTCGTGCCGCACTGATAGCGGCGGGGCCGGGTGGGCGCAAGATTCGCGTTGCCGCGTGGGACGATGAGGGGAAAACCGGACATGAGCGAGCTGAAACCGGCGCCACGACGGGTGCAGGAGGCGGCCGACCGGCTGGGCCTCGCCGTGCGCGTCGTCGAGATGGCGCAATCGACCCGGACCGCCGAGGAAGCTGCGGCGGCGTGCGGCTGTGCTGTCGGCCAGATCATCAAGTCGCTGGTATTTCGCGGCAAGGCCAGCGGCAGGCCGGTGCTCTTATTGGTCTCGGGCGCGAACCGGGTCGATCAGAAGGGCGTGGCGGCGGCCATCGGGGAGGCATTGGACCGGCCGGATGCCGCGTTCGTGCGCGACGTCACGGGCTTTGCCATTGGTGGCATCCCGCCCTTCGGCCACGCCCAGCCTCTGCCGACGTGGATCGATCGGGACCTTCTGAAATTCGAGACCGTTTGGGCGGCGGCCGGATCACCGGAAGCCGTCTTCGAAGTCGATCCCAGGCGGTTGGCCGAAGTCGTTGGGGCGACGGTGATTGGTGTTGTTGGTAGTGGGTAGGTCTTCAAATTTAGTTCAGGTGCCTGTTCCTCTTCCTCCTATGCCGCGCTTGCGAGGCTGCAAGCGTCCAAACCACCAGCTTGATTTCAGCGAAGGACCGGGGACGGCAGCAGAAGTTTGCCAAACAAGCGCTGACACGATACCTTTATGCGATAAGGGATTATAATGGAGCAATAAAATGGCACGTCAGCATATCGCAGCACTCGGTTTGAGTGGCCTTTTGATACTTCCGGCAACTCTCGCATTCGCATGCCATCTTGAGCGGGTCAGCCTCGAACTGAGCTGCACGCAATACAAGCTCAATGTGAAAGCGGTGGGTGTGTCGCACCCACACTCCATCAGATACACTTTCGCTGTCTCACCGACCTCCGGGGGACCGACCGTGACGATCAGCAAGACAATTCCTGTCAGTGCGCCATCCGGTGAATTCACTGAGAGTGTGATCAATCCGCTGACATTGGTGGGCAGCTACGACGCACAATCGTTTGCCGGAAGTGCATCCTTGATCTCGGAGTCCGGGCAAACGGAAAGCACTCAAGAGCTGATGCTGTCGCCCGTGACATTGAATTGCGCGCCGCCACCGCCGGCATAGCTCCAAGGTTCCGTTAGTTCGGAGCGTCAGGGAGGGCAGGAGCTTCGCACTCGGCGGCATCCGCTATCTTGTGCGCGCCGAACGCGGCCGTCGAGTGTCGCCTTACATCTCCTAGTGTATTGGGCTTCTGACCTTCCCCGCCACATTCCTTCACCGCGATTGTCGGAAACTGAGCCTGGCGTACGTCTTCAAGGCGTGGAGCGAAGGCGCTAGGGCGCCGCCGCCCGAAGATAGGAGATTTGTCATGTCCGACAGCAAAGAAACCGGCACCGTCCGGCTGCACCGCGTCTTTTCCGCCAAGCCCGAGAAGGTCTACCGGGCCTTCCTCGACGCCGATGCGATGGCCAAGTGGCTGCCGCCCTATGGGTTCACATGCAAAGTCCACCATATGGACGCGAAGGTCGGTGGCACCTTCAAGATGTCTTTCACGAACTTCACGACCGGCAAGGGCCATTCCTTCGGCGGCGAATATCTGGAACTCGTGCCGAATGAGCGCCTCCGCTACACCGACAAGTTCGACGACCCGAACCTTCCCGGCGAAATGCACGTGACCGTGAAGCTGAAGGCCGTCTCCGTCGGCACCGAGGTCCACATAGAGCAAAGCGGCATTCCCGCGCTGATTCCCACGGAGGCCTGCTATCTCGGCTGGCAGCAATCCCTCATCCAGCTCGGCCGGCTGATCGAGCCCGACATTCCGGAATAGTTCTGCCAACGGTCCGGATCGCAGCGTCCGACTGTTAACCTAGCAATTCCTGAGCAATTGCCCTATCCACACGAACGCCGGGCTGACCCGGCGTCCTGAGCGCGCCATCTCGTTGCGCTTTATAAATCGGAGATACTTCATGCTCGACCGTCGTCGCGCGGAAGGCCTGCTGTTCCTTGCCGGCTTCGCGCTCTGCATTCCCGCCGCTAACTGGCTCATCGGCAACGTCGGCACCAAGTGCGTGCCAAACGGACCGTGCCTGATGCCGGTCGGCTTTGGTGTCATGGCGCCCTCGGGCGTCATCATGATCGGCCTCGCGCTCGTGCTGCGAGATCTCGTGCAGCGACGCCTCGGCGTCGGCTGGGCGGCGGCAGCGGTTGTCGTGGGCGCGGCGATCTCGGCATTCCTCGCGCCGCCCGCGCTGGTTCTGGCGTCAGGCGCCGCGTTCCTGCTGGCCGAGATGACGGACCTCGCGGTCTACACGCCGCTCCAGCGCCGCGGGTTGGTGACGGCGGTTGTCGCGAGCAGCGTCGTCGGGCTGTTCATGGATAGTGTCGTGTTTCTCTACCTCGCATTCGGCAACCTCGATTACTTGGTCGGGCAAGTGCTCGGGAAATCGTGGATGGTGCTGGCCGCGATCCCCTTCGTGATCCTGCTGCGACGTCGCGATGCCCGCATCGGTCTCGAGCCGGCTTGAGCGGAGGCTGCAAATGTCAGATCCCGCTCTCGGCCGCCCGACCGCTCTGCCGCAAAGCCCCGACGCCGCTGTCCTCGACCGCGTGCCAAACCCGCATCCCGACACCAACTACGTCGCGCGGTTCACGGCGCCAGAGTTCACGTCGCTGTGCCCGGTGACCGGGCAACCGGACTTCGCCCACATCGTCATCGACTATGTGCCAGCGGCCTGGCTCGTCGAGTCGAAGTCGCTGAAACTGTTCCTCGGCGCCTACCGCAATCACGGCGCCTTCCACGAGGACTGCACGATCGCGATCGCCAAGCGTCTCGTCGCCGCGATCGAGCCAAGGTTCCTGCGTATCGGCGGCTATTGGTATCCGCGTGGCGGCATACCAATCGATGTTTTCTGGCAAACTGGCGTTTGTCCCGATGGCGTCTGGTTGCCCGATCCGGGCGTGGCGCCCTATCGCGGGCGCGGGTGACGCAGCAATTGTGCGCTGCGGTAAGCGGCGCGTCCGCGCGCGTCGTTCAGCGTTTCGTTCACCAACTACGGAATTCGACGTCCGAGAGCCACGCCGCGGCCGTTGATATGTCACGATTCTTGCGTCTGTCGTGCTAGACGCAAATTCGCCGTAGCGTCTTGGCACGCGCGTTGAATAGGTGTGCGACCAAAGGCCGAGTTGTGAACAGCCGGGGGCTTGCGTAGACGCGTGCCTTCTGGAAAGCATTGAAGCGGTTAACACTGCGATCGTAGGTTTGGCCGGCGATCGCCATGCCGCTACACGAAGCGTGTTGAAGGACGGCAGCGCGTCGCGCTGAGGGACCCAAGCTAGCGATTGTCGGACGGGCAGCGGTATTCGAATGACCAACGAGACATTTCCACTCAGCATTCCCACCACGGTTCATCACAACCAGCCCGTCGCAGTGCTGGTCGAAGAGTCGATCCGCCGTGGCGAAGCGCACTTCGCTTCGACGGGCGCGCTGGTGGTTGAAACCGGAGCCCACACCGGACGTTCGGCGCAGGACAAATTCACGATCCGCGACGACGCGACCGAGTCGAATGTGTGGTGGGACAACAACAAACCGATCACGCGCAAACAGTTCGATCTCCTGCTCGAGGATTTCAAAGCTCATGCGGCATCGCGTGAGCTTTTTGTTCAAGACCTCTTCGCCGGCGCCGATGCCAAGCATCGCCTGAACACGCGCATCTTCACCGAGTACGCGTGGCACGCCGCATTCATTCGCCACCTGCTGCGCCGTCCGAGCGCGATGGAGCTGGCGGCTTTCCGGCCCGAATTCACCGTCGTCAACCTGCCGAGCTTCCGCGCCGACCCGGCGAAGTACGGGGTGCGCTCTGAGACCGTGATCGCGTGCGACTTCACGCGGCGGCTCGTCCTGATCGGCGGCAGCTCGTACGCGGGCGAGACCAAGAAGTCCGTCTTCTCGTTCCTCAACTATCTGATGCCGGAGCGCGGCGTGATGCCGATGCACTGCTCGGCGAACGTCAGTCACGAAGGCGAGTCTGCCGTGTTCTTCGGTCTCTCGGGCACCGGCAAGACGACGCTGTCCGCCGAGCCGAGCCGGATCCTGCTCGGCGACGACGAGCATGGTTGGTCACCTGAAGGCATCTTCAATTTCGAGGGCGGCTGTTACGCCAAGACGATCCGCCTCTCCGCTGAAGCCGAGCCCCAGATCTGGGCAGCGTCCAACCGTTTCGGTACGGTGCTCGAGAATGTCATTCTCAAGGGACCGAACGCCGATCCAGATTTCGATGATGCCAAACTCACCGAGAACACACGCTCGGCCTATCCCCTAGAATTCATCGCCAACGCGAGCCCGACGGGCACCGCTGGCCATCCGCGCAACATCGTGATGCTGTGCGCCGACGCGTTCGGTGTCATGCCGCCCATCGCAAAGCTGTCGCCGAGCCAGGCGATGTACCATTTCCTCTCGGGTTACACGGCCAAGGTTGCCGGCACCGAGAAGGGCATGGGCAGCGAGCCGCAGGCGACGTTCTCGACGTGCTTCGGCGCGCCGTTCATGCCGCGCCATCCGAGCGTCTACGGTAATATGCTGCGCGAACTGATTGCCGAGCACAACGTCGACTGCTGGCTGGTCAACACCGGCTGGACGGGCGGCAAATACGGCGTCGGCCAGCGGATGCCGATCAAGGCGACGCGTGCCCTGCTGAATGCGGCGCTCTCGGGCAAGCTCAAGCATGGCCCGATGCGGCTCGATCCGGCGTTCGGCTTCGAGGTTCCGACGGCGCTCGAGGGCGTTGATCCGAAGATCCTCGATCCGCGCGAGACGTGGTCCGACAAGGCCGCCTACGATGTCCAGGCGCGCGCGCTGGTGAAGATGTTCAAGGACAACTTTGCCAAGTTCGAGCCGCACGTCGATGCCGATGTGAAAGCGGCGGCGCCGGGTATTCGTGCGGCGGCGGAATAGGGCTCCGCCCTATCGCCGCTACTCGCCCGCCAGACGCGGGAATTGCACTCGGATGCCCTCGCGCTCGGCGCGTTCCAATGCCCGCTCGCTGTGCATGATGTAGTCGCGGGTCAGCGGCAGCGCCTCGATGCGCCGCGTGAGCTGGATCTGGAACACGACCAGATTCTGATAACGGAACGCGCACTCCGACCCCGCGAGATAGAATTCCCACATCCGGCAGAAACGCTCGTCGCGGATGCGCGCGGCCGTCTCCCAATTCGCGAGGAACCGCTCGCGCCACGCCTTGAGCGTTTCGGCGTAGTGGAGCCGCAGGATCTCGACGTCGGTCGTGATCAGGCCGGAACGCTCGATGGCGCTCATCACCTCCGAGAGCGCGGGAATGTAGCCGCCGGGGAAGATGTATTTGGCGATGAACGGATTGGTGATGGCCGGCGGCTCTGAGCGGCCGATGAAATGGATGACGGCGACGCCATCCTCGGCGAGCAGGTCGCGCACCTTGCGGAAATAGGTGCCGTAGTGATTGACGCCCACGTGCTCGAACATGCCGACCGAGACGATGCGATCGTAGGGACCGGTGACGGTGCGATAATCCTGGAGCTTGAAGTGGACAGCGTTGGCGAGGCCGGCGCGGCGCGCCCGCTCCTCGGCGATCTTGAGCTGCTCGACGGAAAGCGTGACGCCGTCGACGACGCAGCCGGTGGTGCCGGCGAGATAGAGCCCGAGCCCGCCCCATCCCGAACCGATATCGAGGACGCGCTGTCCCTCAGCGAGTGCGAGCTTCGCCGCCAAGTGTCGTTTCTTGGCTTGTTGAGCGACTTCGAGCGGTGTCGTGCGATCCGCGAAATAGGCACACGAGTACTGCCGGTCGGCATCGAGAAAGAGGTCGTAGATCGATCCGTCGATATCGTAGTGGTGGGCGACGTTGCGCCTCGCCCGGCCGGTCGGGTTGAACTGCGCCAGCCGTCTGGTGAGGAACCGGGCGACGTCGAGGCTTTGTGCCCAGCGAGGCGGCGGATGCGCCATCGCGTTCTCATGAACCAGCGACAGCAAATCATAGATGCTGCCCTGTTCCATGACGAGCCGGCCATCCATGTAGGACTCGCCGACATGAAGATGAGGGTCGAGGGCAAGCTGACGTTCGAGCCGCCGGTCGGCGAGACGGGCAACGATGGGCGGGCCCTTGCCGTCGCCGAATGTCAGGGCTTGGCCGCCGTGGGTGATGAGCGAAAGATTGCCGTGCTCCACGATGCGCCGGAGCAGGATTTCAAGCGGCTTGAACATGGCCACGCCTCATCGACGCGCCCGCTCGCGGTGCCCCATCCCCCGGTGCCAGCGGGCCTTGGTTCTACGCAGTGCTAAATCATAACCGTTTAGAGGCACTTTGCCACAGAATGCTGACGCCGGAACTTCAGCGTCTGCTATGCGTCGGTGAGCGCTCCCGTCGGTTGGATGTTCCCCTTGGGCTGTGCCCATAATGCAAAAAGGCGCGTCACTCGCCGTGACGCGCCCCAAGCACTCGCAATTGAGCGGTTTCTCGCCGATCAAACGTCCGGCTGGTCGCCGAGACCGGGCGCCGGCTGCTCGAAGGCGTCGTCCTCGCTGTAGGTCTCGATCTCGGGCAGCTCGTCGCGGATCATCGTGACGTTCTCGCCGCGCTGCTGGCGCTCGGCCTCGTCGGCGGAGCGCGCGACGTTGATCGACACCTTGACCACGACTTCCGGATGCAGGGCGACGCGTACCTCGTGGAGGCCCAGTGCCTTGATCGGCCGATCGAGCAGCACCTGGCGCCGCTCGATGGCGAAGCCGCCGGCTGTCACAGCGTCCGCGATGTCGCGGGTCGCGACCGAGCCATAGAGCTGCCCGGTATCGCCGGCCTGACGGATCGATACGAACGTCTGGCCATCGAGGCGGCCGGCAATGCCCTCGGCTTCAGTCTTGAGTTCGAGGTTGCGCGCTTCGAGTTGGACGCGCTGGCCGTCGAACGTCTTGCGATTGGTCTCGGTCGCCCGCAGCGCCTTACCCTGCGGCAGCAGGAAGTTGCGTGCGTATCCGTCCTTGACCTTGACGACATCGCCCATTTGACCGAGGCGGCCGACCCGTTCCAGCAGAATGACTTCCATTGTTCAGCTCCTTGCTTGATTTGTGATTTGGGTTTTGCGTTTGAACTTGAAGATCGTCGTTTCAATCGTCTGGGCCACGCGCGCCAGGGGGACCGGATGCGACCGGCCTCCGCCTGAGCGGTGAAATCGGCTCGGCGATTGCCAGAAGGGCGATCACGGCGGCCGCCCAGCTATTGAAGAGGAGGAGGAGGAAGTAGACACCCCAAAGGATGAAGGGCCGCTGTGGCTTGCCACGCGTCACGTGATGGATGATGGCGAGGCCCATCAGCATGTAGGCGAAAAGCAGCGCGCCCGCGAAGCCGGAGGAGATGAGGCCCGGATAGCCCGGCAGGAACGTGAAGACCAGGGCGATCACGAGCCCCCAGAGCACGCCGGGCGGAAAGGTCATCGACGCGATGTCGGGCCAAGGGCGTACGAGGCGGCCAGAGGCGTGCGTGATCCGGCCGGCCAGCCACAGGTTGAGGATAAAGCCGGCGAGCCAAGACGTGGCGGAGGCGGCGGGCAGGAGAAACAGGCCCAACTGCGCGAGTGAGTCGATTTCCTGCGGTGTCAGCGGTTTGTCGCGTAGCGACGCGAGGTCTTTGGCAAAGACCTTCTCGATCAACTCGCGCAGGATGCCGCGGACCTCGTCGAGATCACTGCCCAGCATGAACAGGCTCATCACCGACAGGCTGCCGGCAATGATCGCCGCCAATGCCAACAATCGCCCGACCGGATACCAATCGGTCGACGTCGTGCCGCCGCCGTCGGTCCGAGGCGTGCCGGGTGCGTGAGCGAGCAGGGCAAAGTGGCAGAGCAGGACGATGGGCACGCCCTGGCTGACAAGAAAGACGAAGGCGGGCCAAATGCCGCCGAGCACGAAGCCAGTCGCCGTCGAAGCGGCGAGCGCGGCGATAAGCGCCGACGTCGAACCCCAGCCTAGACCGGCGAGAAAGCTCGGCAATGGCGCCAGAAAATAGAGGAGGATCCGCCCGGCGGCACCGCCGGCGGTCGCTGACATGAACAGCACGGCGGACGCAAAGCCGCCGGCAAGTCCCATCAGGATGTAGTGCGGCATGATCCTAAGCTGTCCCGCGCTGGTGGCGGTTAGAGGCCCGTCGAAGGACGTGCCCCAACCCGTGTAAGAGAGCCGGCCGGGTATCCGGCCAGCCCTTAGTTGTGAATGGCGTGACTTACTTGATCACGTAGGGCAGCAGGCCAAGGAACCGCGAGCGCTTGATCGCCTTGGCGAGTTCGCGCTGCTTCTTGGCCGAAACGGCCGTGATGCGGCTTGGCACGATCTTGCCGCGCTCGGAGATATAACGGCCGAGCAGGCGCGCATCCTTGTAATCGATCTTTGGTGCGCCCTCGCCGGAGAACGGGCAGGTCTTGCGGCGGCGATGAAACGGACGGCGGGCGCCGCCCTGGCTGGTATCGGACATGGCTCAGCTCTCCGATTCTGGGGCACGGGGCGGACGGGGCGCATCGCTACGCGGACCGTCGGGGCGGGGGCCACGCGGGCCGCGGAATCCGTCACCGTCACGGGGCGGGCGATCGCCACGCGGGCCGTCGGCACGGAAGCCATCGCCTTCACGCGGCGGGCGCGGACCACGCGGGCCGTCACCGTCGCGAGGCGGACGATCGCCACGGAAGCCACCACGGTCGCCGCCGCCACCGCCGCGGTCACGGTCGCCGAAGCGGCCACCGCCACCACCGCGCGGACCACGGTCGCCGCGGTCACCACGGTCGCCGCGATCGTCGCGATCACCTTTGCGCATCGGCGCGGACGGCTCGGTCTCGTGGGCTTCGACCTTGATCGTGATGAAGCGGAGGACGTCCGTCGACAGACTCATGCGTCGCTCCATCTCAGCAACCGCGGCGGGCGGCGCATCGATGTTGAAGAGCGCATAGTGCGCCTTGCGGTTCTTCTTGATCTTGAAGTTGAGCGTCTTGACGCCCCAGTACTCCGACTTGGCGATCTTGCCGCCGCCGGCTTCGATAATGTCGGTAAATTCCTTGGTCATGGTCTCGACCTGCTGGGTCGAAACGTCCTGGCGCGCCAGGAACACGTGCTCATAGAGAGCCATGCTCTGCCTTTCTGCTCAAGTTGTCCCCTCCGGCGCAAAGCCCCTTATGAGCCGGGAAAGGCCCACCAGGCACCCAAAGAGCGTAGACCCGGAAAGCCGGACCAATGGTCCTGCGGCGATTGCCGCCTTTCCTCAAGCCTTCGACCGGAGCGGGTGATGGGCGGACTTATAGCCGGAAATGGGCCGGAGGCAAGGCCCGGCAAAGAAAAAGGCCGCCGCGCTGGGTGCGCGACGGCCGATTTCGATGAGTATCGGGTCGTGATCGAGGGCCGGATCAGAAATCCATGCCGCCCATACCACCCATACCACCCATTCCGCCCATGCCACCGCCGCCCGGCATGGACGGGGCCGCTTTCTGCGGCAGATCGGCGATCATGGCTTCGGTCGTGATCAGCAGGCCGGCCACCGAGGCTGCATCCTGAAGCGCGCAGCGCACGACCTTGGCCGGGTCGATCACGCCTTGGGCGACGAGATCGCCGTACTCGCCGGTCTGGGCGTTGTAGCCGAAGGTGTACTTGCTGTTCTCCAGCACCTTGCCGACGATCACCGAGCCATCGTCACCCGCATTGAGGGCGATCTGACGAGCCGGCCAGGACAGCGCCTTCTTGACGATGTTGATGCCGACCTTCTGGTCCTCGTTCTCGACCTTGATCTTGTCGAGCGCAGCGATCGCGCGCAGCAGCGCTACGCCGCCGCCCGGAACGATGCCTTCCTCGACAGCGGCACGGGTCGCATGAAGCGCGTCGTCGACGCGGTCCTTACGCTCCTTCACTTCCATCTCGGAGCCGCCACCGACTTTGATCACCGCGACGCCACCGGCGAGCTTCGCCAGACGCTCCTGGAGCTTCTCACGGTCGTAGTCCGAGGTGGTTTCCTCGATCTGCGCCTTGATCTGCTTCACGCGGGCTTCAATGTCGGTCTTCTTGCCGGCGCCGTCGACGATCGTCGTGTTCTCCTTGTCGATCGAGACGCGCTTGGCCTTGCCGAGCATCTGGATCGTCACGGTCTCGAGCTTGATGCCGAGATCTTCGGAGATCACCGTGCCGCCCGTCAGGGCAGCGATATCCTCGAGCATCGCCTTGCGACGGTCGCCGAAGCCCGGCGCCTTGACGGCCGCGACCTTGAGGCCGCCGCGCAGCTTGTTGACGACCAGCGTCGCCAGTGCTTCGCCCTCGACTTCTTCGGCGATGATCAGCAGCGGCTTGCCGGTCTGGACGACAGCTTCGAGCAGCGGCAGCATCGGCTGGAGACCGGAGAGTTTCTTCTCGTGGATGAGAATGTAGGCGCCCTCGAGCTCCGTCGTCATCTTCTCGGCGTTGGTGACGAAGTACGGCGAGATGTAGCCGCGGTCGAACTGCATCCCTTCGACGACGTCGAGTTCGGTCTCGAGGCTCTTGGCCTCCTCGACAGTGATGACGCCCTCGTTACCGACCTTCTTCATCGCCTCGGCGATGATCCGACCGACCTCGACGTCGCCATTGGCCGAGATCGTGCCGACCTGGGCAATTTCCTCGTTCGTGGTGACCTTCTTCGCCTTGGCCTTAAGCTCGGCAACGACAGCCGTCACGGCGAGATCGACGCCGCGCTTGAGATCCATCGGGTTGGCACCGGCGGCGACGGACTTCGCGCCTTCCTTCACGATCGCCTGGGCAAGAACCGTGGCCGTCGTGGTGCCGTCACCGGCGACGTCGTTGGTCTTGCTCGCGACTTCGCGGAGCATCTGCGCGCCCATGTTCTCGAACTTGTCGGCAAGCTCGATCTCCTTGGCGACGGTGACGCCGTCCTTGGTGATGCGCGGCGCGCCGTAGGATTTCTCGAGGACGACGTTGCGACCCTTGGGGCCGAGCGTCACCTTCACAGTGTTGGCGAGGATATCGACGCCGCGCAGCATCCGCTCGCGCGCGTCTTGGGAGAATTTGACTTCTTTGGCTGACATATGGGTTCACTCTTGGAGGAAAGAAATGGACGGTGCCGCCGCAGCAGGGCGTCGGCAGGCGATGATCAGGCGGCCGCCTTGACGGAAGTTTTGCCTTCCAGGACGCCGAGGATGTCGCTCTCCTTCATGATCAGGAGATCCTGGCCGTCGATCTTGACCTCGGTGCCGGACCACTTGCCGAACAGAACCAGGTCGCCAGCTTTGACTTCGAGCGGGACGATCTTGCCGGCCTCGTCGCGGGCACCGGGGCCGACGGCAATGATCTTGCCCTGGCTCGGCTTCTCCTGGGCCGTGTCGGGAATGATGATCCCTCCGGCCGTCTTCGACTCCTCGTCAACGCGCTTGACGACCACGCGGTCGTGGAGTGGGCGGAACTTCATGGAGCATCCTCTTGAAATAAGGTTGGTTTCTCTGGTCGCTGCCAAACTCGGCGTACACAGGGGCACACGGGGTCGCAGCTTGTTGTGCGGGCGGCATGGCGCGCCAATTCAGTGCTGCCGGCCACCCTGCGTCCGGTATATGCGGCTGGCTGCTAGCACTGTCAAGGCGAGAGTGCCAAATTGGACGTCGCGGAACTGCCGGGAGAGTTAGCGCTGCAACGCGTCCCAGCGCTGGAGGCGGGCGGCGGCCTCGGCCATGTCGTCGGTCGATCCGGCGTAGGAGAAGCGCAGGAACCGGCTGCCCCGCTCGGCATCGAAATCGACCCCCGGCGTTGCCGCGACCCCGGTCTCATCGAGCATCCGTTTGGCGAAAGCGAGGCTGTCGTTGGTGTACGCGCCGACGTCGGCGTAGAGGTAGAAGGCGCCGTCCGCGGGGACGATGTCCGTGAGGCCGGCTTTTGGCAGGGCGGCCAGCAGCAGGTCGCGGTTGGCCATGTAGATGCGCTTGTTGGCTTCGAGTTCGTCGATGCCTTCGAAAGCGCCGAGCGCTGCGACCTGCGAGATGGCCGGCGGCGAGATGTAGAGGTTCTGCGCCAGCCGCTCGATGGGGCGGACGAGGGCGTCGGGGACCACCATCCAGCCGACCCGCCAGCCCGTCATCGAGAAGTATTTAGAGAAGCTATTGATGACGATGGCATCGTTGGAATGCTGCAGCGCCGTTGCCTGCGGGACGCCATACGTCAGCCCCTGATAGATCTCGTCCGAGATGAACCACGTGCCCGTGGCGCGGCAGGTGGCGATAATCTCGATGAGCCGCTGCGGTTCCAGCATCGTGCCGGTCGGGTTCGATGGGCTTGCGATCAGCAGGCCGGCGAGGCGTTCGCGGCTGGCCGTTTCCGCGACCTGAGCGGCCGTCGGCATCCACCGCGTCGCCGGGCCGGTCTCCAGCATCACCGGCCGCTGGCCCAGTGCGGTCAGGATGTGGCGGTAACAGGGATAGCCGGGCGACGGCAGTGCCACCGCGTCGCCAGCATCAAAAATCGCCAAGAATGCCAGCACGAATGCTGCCGACGAGCCATTGGTGATGACGATGCGCTCGGGCGAAACGTCGACGCCGTACCAGTCGCGATAAAGCCGGGCGATGCGCGCGCGCAGCGGCTCCATCCCGAGCGCCAATGTGTAGCCGAGCTTGTCGGTGTCGAGGGCGCGGCGGACGGCGTCGCGCGCCGCCTGAGGTGCGGCGGTTGCGGGCTGGCCGACCTCCATATGAATGACGTGAGCGCCGGTCGCTTCCTTGGCGGCTGCGGCTCGCATAACGTCCATGACGATGAACGCGTCGATGCCACTGCGCTCCGAGGCCGCGAGCGCTCGGTGGGCGGCGGCAAGCTTGCTCGCATCGGTCATGATCGCGGTTCTCCTTGCGCCCGTCATTGCGCGGACCCATTCGCCCCGTGTCATAGTGCAGCCGCACGCGGTTGGAAACTCTGCGCCGGTAGTACGCCCGCGAGTTGACACGCCCAAAAGATGAGCACCGCAGACTTTGACATGAACGGCGAATCCGCTGATTCCTTGCATGAGGGATCGGGGGATTTCATGGCCCTTAAAGCCACATTCGAGCTGGAACGGTCCGAGCTGCAACTCGGCAATGGGCCGATCTGCGGCGTCGACGAAGCCGGTCGTGGCCCATGGGCAGGGCCGGTCGTGGCGGCCGCTGTCATCCTCGACCCTGACAAGATCCCCGCCGGCATCGCCGATTCGAAGGCGCTCGACGCCGATACACGCGAGGCGCTGTTTCCGCACATCATGGCGACGGCCCGCGTCGGCGTCGGCATCGCCCACGTCGAGCGGATCGATCAGGACAACATACTCAACGCGACGATGTGGGCCATGACGGTCGCGGTGGCGGCGTTGCCCGGCGGCAAGACCGAGCGGCCGAAGCTCGTTCTGGTCGACGGCAATCGTACGCCACGGTTTGCCTGCGCCGCACGCGCGATCGTCAAGGGTGACGCGCGCTCGCTCTCGATCGCGGCAGCCTCCATCATCGCCAAGGTCACGCGCGACCGGATCATGATCGCGCTGGGCCGTGAGTTTCCGGGTTACGGCTTCGAGCGCCACAAGGGCTATGGCACTCCCGAGCACGCAGCCGCGCTGGCCCGCATTGGTGTCACCGCGCATCACCGGCGCTCATTCCGGCCTGTGCAGCTCGCACTGGGATTGGTGACTGAGGAGCGTACGGCCGCCCTCAGCCTTTCCGATGTTCCTCTAAGCGCGGCATGATCTCGACGAAATTGCAGGGTCGGTGGCGGTTGTCGAGCTGCCACTTGAGGATGCCGTTCCAGCCATCCTTACAGGCGCCCGGCGATCCCGGCAGACAGAATATGTAGGTGCCGTGCGCGACGCCGCCGCAGGCGCGCGATTGGATCGTCGACGTCTCGATTTTCTCGTACGAGATCAGATGGAAGATCGTCGAGAAGCCATCGATTTCCTTTTCGAACAGCGGCTTTATCGCTTCCGGTGTCACGTCGCGGCCGGTGAAGCCGGTGCCGCCGGTGGTGATCACGACATCGATGGTCGGGTCGGCGATCCATCCCTTCACGCGGGCGCGGATGGCTTCGACGTCATCGCGCTCGATGGCGCGGTCGGCGAGTTCGTGGCCATCGTCGGCGAGCAATCCCGCGAGGGTGTCGCCGGATTTATCGTCCGCTAGCGTACGGGTGTCCGAGACGGTCAGAACCGCAATTCGGACGGGAATGAACGGGCGTGTTTCGTCGAGCCTGGGCATGGGCTGGGGCTCCTGGGACGGTGCGATTGATCGAACGATTGGCGCCATTCTCTCAGGTTCGCGGGCGGCCGTCATCTGGGGGCCTGCCTGTTGCAGCCCGGCGACTTGGAACCTGTTTCGCACAGGATCGTTATCGCAGTGCGGCAAGCGCTTCACATCCGTGACATGCGCGGTTAGTATCCAATTCGTCGCCATGAAGCTCCGAGTGCGATTCGGACAGGTAACTGTCAGGACTAGCGGCTCGTGCACGTACCGACTGCGCAACAACATGCCCACCCGGCACTGGTGCTAAACGCCGATTTCCGGCCGCTGAGCTACTATCCGCTCTCGCTCTGGAATTGGCAGGACACCATCAAAGCGGTCTTTCTCGACCGCGTGAACATTGTTTCAGAATACGAACGCGTGGTGCGCAGCCCCTCATTCGAGGTCCGGCTGCCGAGCGTCGTTTCGTTGAAAGCGTACGTGAAGCCGGCGCTCTATCCGGCTTTCACGCGCTTCAATGTGTTTCTGCGCGACCGGTTTTCCTGCCAGTATTGTGGGTGCAAGAAAGAGCTGACGTTCGACCATCTGATCCCGCGCTCGCTCGGCGGCCTGACGCGTTGGGACAACGTCGTCACCGCGTGCTCGCCGTGTAATCTTGCGAAGGGCGGCTATCTTCCTGAGAAGATCGGAATGCGTCCGATGCAGTGGCCGTATCGGCCAACGGTCTTCGAGCTGCATCGCAATGGCCGGCTGTTCCCGCCAAACTACCTGCACGAGAGCTGGCTCGATTATCTCTATTGGGATACCGAGCTGGAGCCGTAGTGATCCCCTGAGCTCTGCCCGATGCGCGCCGCAGCCCATGCATGGCTGCGGCTGGACAACGCGCGCCGATTTTGCGCGAATGCCTTTTCGGCCTTTCGCGACCGCGTTAAGGCCCACAAAACAAACGTCGAGGAGGAAACCATGGCCGCTGACAAGGTGACGGTACGTAACCCCGCGCGCGAGCGCCTGCAGAACGGCGAACTGTCGATCGGGATCGGGTTACGTCAAGCACGCACGGTCGATATCGCGCCCGCGATGCTACAAGCCGGCTACGACTGGCTTTTCATCGATCTCGAGCACAATTCGATGACGCTCGACATGGCGGTACAGATCTCCGTCACCGCGAACGCCGCCGGCATCTCGCCGATCGTCCGCGTGCCCTATGGCCAATTCGACATGGCCACCCGCGCGCTCGATGGCGGCGCCTTCGGCATCGTCATCCCGCATGTCGATACTGCCGAGGAAGCCCGTGAGGTCGCCGATCGCCTGCGCTATCCGCCGGTCGGGCATCGCTCGGTCGCCGGAGCCATCCCGCAGATTGGATTCCGTCCGATGCCGGCCGCTGAGGCGACCAAGCTCGTCAACGACAACCTGCTCGTCGTGGTCATGCTGGAAACGCCTAAAGCCATCGCCAATGCCGACGCGATCGCGGCGGTGCCTGGGATCGATGTGCTCCTGATCGGCACCAATGACTTGACCACGGAGATGGGGCTACCGGGGCAAGTCACGCACCCCGATGTCGCCAAGGCCTATGAGACCGCCGCGGCCGCCTGCAAAAAGCACGGCAAATGGCTCGGCATGGGCGGTGTCTACGTCGACGAAGGCATGGCGAAATACGTCGGTCTGGGGGCTCGTTTCATCCTCGGCGGCAACGATCTACCCTTGCTGATGCAGGCGGCGTCGGCGCGGTCGCAATTCCTGCGCAAGTATCAGTAAGGCGCCCCGGATGACGATCGCGGAACGGGCCGGTCGCATGGGCGGCCCGACGGGAGAGATCGCGCGATGATCGCGCCGGCCGTTGCGGCATTCATCGGCGTCTCGATCGTCGTCACGTCCTTTATTTCCGGCCTGTTCGGGATGGCCGGGGGGCTGATCCTCCTCGGCATTCTGCTCATCTTTCTCGATGTCGCGCCGGCCATGGTGCTGTTCGCGATCATCCAGCTCGGCTCAAACGGCTGGCGCTCATTCCTGTGGCGCAAGCTCGTCGTTTGGTCGATCGTGTGGCGCTACATTATCGGCGCAACCGCCGCGTTCTTCATGATGCGGCTGGTGTCGTTCGTGCCGGACAAGGCGCTCGTCTATTTGACGCTCGGCTCGATCGTATTTGCGGCGGATCTCCTACCCCGCGCGCTCACGCCGGACATCTCGCGGCCAGGCGCGCCTTACGTCAGCGGCGTCATCATCATGACGCTGCAGCTCATCGCCGGTGCGGCGGGCCACGTCCTCGACTTGTTCTTCCAAAAGAGCAATCTCGACCGCCGCGCTGTGGTCGCGACCAAAGCCGTGTGCCAGACGGTCGGGCACATGTTCCGGATCGCGTATTTCGGCAGCCTCGCCACCGCCTGGGAAACGCCACTACCAGCCTGGCAGTACGTCACAGCGATCGGCTTGTCGCTCGCCGGGACGTCGCTCGCGGCGGTCGTGCTGATGCGCATGAGCAATGAAAGTTTCCGCTGGTGGAGCCGCCAGATCGTGGTCGGCATCAGCGTCGTCTATCTGGTCCGCGGCGTGTGGCTGTTGGCGATGGGGTGAGGCGCTGGCGCCACACGGGGCCTCGGAGCGGCCACAGTCTTGTTATTAACAGTCTTTTAACGTAAATGATTCGTTATGGTGATCACCGTGCGCCCTGGGGCACTGCGTACTGCTTAGATCATCTGGGGAACCATGCCGAAGAACAGCATTCGACTGCTGACGCTTACAGTTGTGGCCGCCTTGTTGGCGGCGTGCAGCGGCGACATTGCGCCTCCACATATGCGACCGCTGTCCAAGGACGCCATGATGCTCCTTGGCCAGAAGGGTATGCGCACCGAAGCGCCGATCTTTATCCGCGTCTTCAAAGAGGAATCGGAGCTCGAGATCTGGAAGGCGCGCGACGACGGGCGCTTCTACCACTTCAAGACCTATCCGATTTGCATGTGGTCAGGTGATCTTGGCCCCAAGACGCGGCAGGGCGACAAGCAGGCGCCCGAAGGCTTCTATACGATCACCAAGCGCCAGATGAACCCGAAGTCGAGCTTCTATCTCGCCTTCAACATTGGTTTTCCGAACGCCTATGATCGTGTCAATGGCAGCACCGGCGACTTCCTGATGGTGCACGGAAAGTGCATCTCGGCAGGCTGCTACGCGATGACCGACGGCCTCGTCGAAGAGATCTATGCTCTCGCCCGCGACCAGTTCGATGCCGGGCAGGAATCGTTCGAGGTGCACGCCTTCCCGTTCCGCATGACGGCGGAGAACATGGCGCGCCATAAGTCGAGCAAGTGGTACCCCTTCTGGCAATCGCTGAAAGAGGGCTACGATCATTTCGAGGTCGCCCGCCAGCCGCCTAAGATCGCGGTGTGCGAGCGGCGCTACGTCGTCAATCCGGAGTTCCGGGATCCGAACGTGAGCAGGCTCGATCCGGCTGGCCGCTGCCCTGCCTATCAGCGCTCTTCGCCACAGCCGTTTGTGCCGCGCCCGGATGACAAGGTGGCGATGATGCCTCAGGTCGTCGTGCCCGGACTGAAGAAGCGCGATCAGATGTACAGCGCGATCCCAACGCTTGGCCGGCCGATGGGCCTTGGCGTGGGTCAGTTGGACGTGACACCCGCTCCGGTCGAGAGCACGCCGATCCCCGTCAGCAAATAGTCTCGTTGCATTAATAGACGGGGGGCACCGAAAGCCAGCGGTTTTCGGTGCTTTCGATCGTCTCGCGAGCCGCTGGGACTGTTGCTTTTTGGTGCTACCGGTGGGCGTTTCGCATCCGTGCGCGTGCCCTTGGCCTTGTCGAGGTTCGCCCGCTGTGGTGTGGCTGACCTGCTTGTGGGTACGGAGTGTCGCGGTGTACCGCATCAGGGTTGCGTTCCAACGCCTTGGATCGAGTGGCAGTGCGCGGGTCGCCAGCGTCTTGGCGGCACTCATGTCGGCGCTCACGATTGGCTCTGTCGTTCAGCCGGTATTCGCATTGAGTGTCGAATTGGATGACGTCGCCCCCGATCGGATCGAACGCCAGCGCATGTTTGCACGCGGTGTCCTACCCGGAGAAGCGCGCGACCCAGATACTTTCGAGGATCGTCTGGCCGCACAAGGACTGGTCGAAGGCGCGCCGATTCTGATCCGCATCTTCAAGGAAGAATCTCAGCTCGAACTGTGGATGCGCAAGGGCGATGCGTTCGTCCTGCAGGGGATGTATCCGATCTGTCATTGGACGGGCACGCTCGGTCCCAAGCAGCGCGAGGGCGACAAGCAAAGCCCGGAAGGTTTCTACACAATCGGTGCGCCACAGATGCGCCATCGCGGGCGCTGGCAGCGCGCTTTCAACCTCGGCTATCCCAACCTGCACGACAAGACACTGCGGCGGAGCGGGTCTTACATTCTGGTCCACGGGGGATGCTCGTCGACGGGCTGCTACGCCATGACGGAACCGGCGCAGAATGAGATCCATCGGCTTGCGAGCGCGGCGCTCCGCGGCGGCCAAGCGCGGTTCCAGGTCCATATTTTTCCGTTCCGCATGACCGAGACCAACCTGGCAAAGCACGCGAACAGCGAGTGGGCGGGGTTCTGGCGCGATCTGAAGGCGGGCTACGACGCCTTCGAGGAGACACGGCGGCCGCCGCATTTGAACCTGTGCGGACAGCGGTATGTCGTGACGCCGGCGAGCCGGAACGAGCGGACCGACGGGCCGCTGACGCGCATCGATGCGCGGAAAGTCGAAGCTGCGGGGCTAGATCCATCGAGCTGTCGTATCGAGCCACAGCGGATGCCGTCGGTGGCGGCCGCGGAAATCGAGAGCGACAGTGCACAGGCGCCACGCTCTGTGTTCAGGATCGAGCGCCCCCCACTGACGCCGCTCAACACGCCATTCGCCTCAAGGCGCGCGGCAACGATCGCGGCGATACGGGCCCGCGCGGCCAAGAAGCGCCGCGCGCATCGGGCGGAGCTGGACGATGTGAGCCGCCGTAATCGACTTATCGTTTTGAGCCCTTAGGGGGCGGACGCCGGTTTGCGGTAGACATCCTTGAGCGCGATGCGGCCGTCCCGGAAGGTATACAACTCGACGCCCTGATGGTCGCTCGCGGCCCCGTTATCGCGGCGAACTTCGGTCATCGCGAAGGTCATGACGGAGAGTTCCGGCAAGTGGCGGTAGACGACATCCCGGAAGCGCTGTTCGCTGAATAGCTCCTTCTGGCGGGCAAAGTGCCGGGCAATGGCCTCGGGGCTGTTGAGGAGGCGGACGCCGCCGGTGTCGTCCTGCCCGCGCCACTGGAAATCCGGGGTCACCACCTGATAGATCGCCTCGACGTCCTTCTTGAAAAAGGCGCGCCCGAACGCCCTGAACAGCTCTTCGCGCTCGGCCAGCGCCGTCCCTGCAAGTGTCATTTTTTCGGTCCTCCCTTGGAATTGCGAGCTCGGGCGGCGCGCATTGGTCGAAAGCCAAACTTTCCAGCATGGGCAAGTCAGGCTAAGACACTGGACAACAGCGCACGCCAGCACGGGGATACGATGCCATGAACATCCACGAGTACCAAGCCAAGGAACTCTACCGGCAATATGGCGTGCCGACCGGCAAGGGCTTTCCGGCCTTCACGGTCGCCGAGGCGGTCGATGCGGCGAAGAAGCTGCCGGGACCGGTTTGGGTTGTGAAGTCCCAGATCCACGCGGGCGGTCGCGGCAAGGGCAAGTTCAAGGAAGCATCGGCAGGCGCGGCCGGCGGTGTGCGGCTCGCGAAATCGATCGACGAGGTCCAAGCGTTTGCCGGTCAGATGCTCGGCAGCACGCTCGTCACGCTCCAGACCGGAGCCGAGGGCCGCAAGGTTCAGCGCCTCTATATCGAGGACGGCTCGGCCATCGCGCGCGAGTTGTATCTCTCCGCGCTGGTCGACCGCAACACGAGCCGCGTCTCGTTCATCGTCTCGACCGAGGGCGGGATGGACATCGAGAAGGTTGCTCATGACACGCCTGAGAAGATCATGACCTTCTCGATCGATCCGGCGTCAGGGTATTTCCCTTTCTACGGCCGGAAGGTTGCGTTCGCACTGGGACTGACGGGCGATCAAGTCAACCAGTGCGTCAAGCTGATCGGCAATCTCTATCGGATGGTCGTCGAGAAGGACATGGCGCTGCTGGAGATCAACCCGCTGGTCGTGACCAAGGACGGCAATCTGCTCGCGCTCGACGGCAAGATGAACTTCGATTCGAATGCACTTTTCCGTCAGAAGGATATTGTCGCATTCCGTGATCTCGACGAAGAGGATCCCTCGGAAGTCGAGGCGTCGAAGTACGACCTCTCCTATGTCAAGCTTGACGGCCAGATCGGCTGCCTCGTCAACGGCGCCGGGCTCGCCATGGCGACCATGGACATCATCAAGCTGCACGGCATGGAGCCGGCGAACTTCCTCGATGTCGGCGGCTCGGCTTCAAAAGAAAAGGTGTCCGCCGCGTTTAAGATCATACTCAATGATCCGAACGTGAAGGGCATTCTGGTCAATATCTTCGGCGGTATCATGCGCTGCGATATCATCGCGGAAGGCGTGGTGGCGGCGGCGCGCGAACTCGGCGTCACGGTGCCACTCGTTGTTCGTCTGGAAGGGACAAACGTCGATCTCGGCAAGAAGATCATGGCCGAGTCCGGTCTTGCGATCCTAAGCGCAGACAATCTCGCCGACGCAGCGAAGAAGATCACTGAAGCCGTGCGCGCCGCCGGTTGAACCGATTGACGTGGGTGTTGCGCTGGGGCCTGGGCAGGCATGTCCGGGCCCCATTGCTATCGAAGGCATGTTGATCGAGGATGGCGCCGCCCGCGCGCCGTCCGCGCCCTTGTGGAGACTTCGTCATGGACCTCGGTACGACCAAGATGCTCGCCCGCAAGGAAGGCGGCATCGGCTGGATGACCTTCAACCAGCCGGAGAAACGCAACGCCGTTTCGTATGAGATGTGGGTTGCGATCCCCAAGATCATCGCCGATTTCGAAGCAGATCCGGAGGTCCGCGTGATCGTGCTGACCGGCGCCGGCGACAAGGCGTTCGTATCGGGCGCCGACATCTCCGAATTCGACAAGAAGCGCGACCGCGCGGAAACGATCGAGATCTACGACAAGGCGGGATCGGCGGCGCAGTCGGCGATCGCCAACGTGAGCAAGCCGACCATCGCCATGATCCGGGGCCTGTGCGTTGGCGGCGGCGTCGCGATCACGCTCAACACCGACATTCGCATTTGCGGTCACGATAGCTTCTTCGCAGTGCCGGCGGCGCGCCTCGGGCTCGGCTACCGGGCGTCGGGCATCAAGCGGCTGGTCGACATTGTCGGGCCGGCGTTCGCCAAGGAGATCTTCTTCACCGCGAACCGATTCACTGCGGAGGACGCGCGCATCATGGGGCTCGTCAACCGTGTGGTGCCGGCTGAAGAACTCGAGACCTACGTTCGCAAATATGCAGCAACAATCGCCGATAATGCACCGATGACGATCAAGGCGGCCAAGCTCGCGATCCATGCCGCGACGCAGGATCCCGACAAGCGCGAGACCGCTAAGATCAATGCGGCGATCGACGCCTGCTTCGCCAGCGAAGACTACATCGAAGGCCGCCGCGCCTTCATGGAGAAGCGCCGACCTGCATTCAAGGGACGTTGAGCAAACGTCGCGACAGAGAGAAGCGTCCGATGCCCATCGAGACACGCCTAACGCGTCGATTGAAGATCCAGCATCCGATTATCCTGGCGCCGATGGATCCGGCGGCGGGTGGTCGCTTGGCCAACGCCGTGGCAGGAGCCGGTGGACTTGGGCTCATCGGCGGTGGCTACGGTGACGCCGAGCGCATCGAACACGAATTCCGCGAGGCGGGGAACGCCCGCATTGGCGGCGGCTTCATCACGTGGTCGATGGCGAAGGCGCCGCATCTGCTCGATTTGATGCTCAAGCACAATCCGGTTGCCGTATGCCTGTCGTTTGGCGATCCGCGACCGTTTGCGCCGTCGATCAAAGCTTCGGGCGCGCTGCTGATCTGCCAGATCCAGTCGCGGCAGGATTGCTTCGAGGCTCTGGAGGCTGGAGCTGACATCGTCATTGCCCAGGGCGCTGAGGCGGGAGGCCACGGCGTCCGGCGCGCGACCATGACGCTGGTTCCCGAGATCGCTGATTTGCTGGCGCGGGAATCGCCGGAGACACTGCTATGTGCGTCTGGCGGTATCGCGGACGGACGGGGGCTCGCGGCGGCGCTCGCGCTGGGTGCGGACGGTGTGATGGTCGGCACGCGTTTCTGGGCCGCCGAGGAAGCGCTGGTTCATCCGAAGATGCACGCGGCTGGTATCGCGGCGACGGGCGACGACACTCTGCGCACGAAAGTCACGGATATCGTGCGTCAGAAGGATTGGCCCGAGCGCTTCGACACGCGCATCGTACGAAACGCCTTCACCGCGCAATGGCACGGAAAGGAAGGCGAGCTGTTGACGCAGCGCGCCGCCGAGACCGCGCGTTTCAACGCAGCCGTCAGCGAAGGCGATGCGACCGTGGCTGGTCTCGTCGCCGGTGAAGCGCTCGGCCTGATCGAGACCATTGAGCCAGCCGCGCAGATTGTCTCGCGCATGGTCAACGAAGCCGTCGACGTCCTGAAGTCGACGGCGCGGATGGCGCGCTAGTCGATCTTCGCGAAGCGACCCTCGATCGGATAGCCCGGATCAGTGAAGCCCGGTGTCGACGGATGACCGGGTGTCACGAGGCTGTCGACCAGCGCCTCATCGTCTTTGGTCCATTTGTATTCGAGCGCGCCGGGATAGTTGGACCATTGCTCGAACGTGCGCGGACCGGCGATCACCGCGGATATGGCAGCGTTGTTGAGCACCCACGCGACCGCGAAATGGATGATGCTGACGCCCTTGGCGTCGCAGTGCGCTTTGAGTTTCGCGGCGATGGCGAGCGACTCCGGTCGCCACTCGGTCTCCAGGATGCGTTTGTCGTTGCGGCCCGCGCGCGTGTCCGGCGGCGCGTTGCTGCCCGGTTGATATTTGCCAGAGAGCACACCGCGCGCGATCGGGCTGTAGGAAGCAACGCCGAGGCCGTTGGCGCGAGCGGCGGGCAGCACCTCGACCTCGGGCATTCGGTTCATGAGATTGTAGTAAGGCTGCAGGACGACGGGCGCCGGCGCGGCGACAGCACGACAGGCGTTGATGATGGTGGGGATGTGCCAGGCGCGGACGTTCGACAGGCCCCAATAGCGCAGTTTGCCGGCACGGATCAGATCGCCGAAGGTTTGTGCCACATCCTCCCAGGCAACATTGGGATCGACGCGGTGGATGTAGTGGATGTCGATGTGATCGGCACCCAGCCGTTTCAGCGAGGCGTCGGTTGCCTCCATCATATGGCGTCGCGACAGCCCGCGGTCGTTCGGTCCTTTACCAGTCGGCTGCGCGAGTTTGCTCGCAAGGATCCAGTGGTTGCGCTTGGCCTTGATGACGCGACCGGTGACCTCCTCAGATCGTCCCTGTTCGTAGACGTTGGCGGTGTCGATGAAATTGACGCCGGCGTCGGCAGCATGGTCGGCGATGCGCTGAGCTTCGGCCTGATCGGTCGGCCCGCCGAACATCATTGTCCCGAGGCAAAGCTCAGAAACCTTCAATCCGCTGCGACCCAGCGTGCGATACCGCATGGCGGCCATGGTGTGCTCCTTGGTGATGCGAATAGTTGGGTTGGCCCGCGACTGCGCCACCCACGTTCATCAAATTGCCCCGGATAGGCTCGTGATGTCATCAGGCTTCTGATGCCGCCTCAGGTGCCGCGGCGCTGCGGGCCGTCCCCGAAGACATGCTCGGCGGCGGGAAATTTTCGCTCGCGGACGTCGGCGGCATACGCGGCGATCGCGGCATCCGCATCGCGGCCGAACTCGGCATAGCGTTTCACGAACTTCGGCCGGAAGTCGTCGAACAGTCCGAGCACATCATCGATCACGAGGATTTGCCCATCGCACGCCGCCGATGCACCAATGCCGATCGTCGGAGCGGAGATCTGTTGGGTGATGGTCCGGGCGAGCGTGTCGGTGATTTTTTCCAGAACGACCGAGAACGCGCCAGCCTCGGCGACGGCTCTAGCGTCTGCCGCCACACGCTCGGCACTGGCGCCGCGACCCTGGACCTTGTAACCGCCGAACGTATTGACGGCCTGCGGCGTCAGCCCGACATGCGCCATCACGGGAATGCCGCGGCGCGTTAGAAATCGGACTGTCTCGGCCATGGCCTCTCCGCCTTCCAGTTTCACGGCGGCGCAGTTCGTCTCGGCCATCACGCGTGCAGCGCTACTGAAAGCCTGCTCGGGGCTCGCTTCGTAGGAGCCGAACGGGAGGTCGACGACAACGAGTGCACGCTCGGCACCACGGCGAACGGCCTGACCGTGAAGAATCATCATTTCGAGCGTGACGCCGACCGTCGAAGCCAATCCGTGAAGCACCATACCAACGCTGTCGCCGACCAGGATCAAATCGCAGTGGCGATCGACGATGCGTGAGATAGGCGTCGTATACGCGGTGAGGCACACAATCGGTGCAGCGCCCTTACGGGCTGCGATGTCGGGAGGGGTCAGTGCCTTACTGATGGATGTCGCGCTCATTGTTGCATCTCGCGGTCGAAGGGATGGATCTGGCGCTCGTTGGCGCGGCTCGCGCCACTTCTATTTGGTTTGTTGGGCGCTCGGAACTGACGCTTGCGGATCGGTCGTGCGCCTAAGATGGTCTATTCATCGCCACACAAATGCGCTTTACTCACGGAGTCCAGTTAACGGACAACCGGCCGTCTGATCCCCACACATGGCCCGACGTCTCAACAATAAGGGGAGCGAGGAGTTGGGCGCACCAACCCCGCAAGCGGTCAAGGCCGCAGGAAACGCCATGTTTAGCCACCGTATCGAGCGTTTGCAGACCGATCTCGTGACGCCGGTTCCGGCAACGAGTTGTCAGCAAGCGCGCTTTCGACAAGGCGAACCCCCAGGGAGGAAGCAGCAATGTCCAAGAAAAGGATTACGCGGCGCAGATTCGTTGCAAGCTCGGTCGCAACGGTTGCGGCCATCTCGGCACCTTATGTCAGCACGGCGCATGCGGCGGGCAAACTTGCGCTCGGCATGTGGGACCATTGGGTGCCGGGCGGCAATAAAGTCTTCGACGAGATCGCTCAGGAGTGGGCCAAGAAAGAGAAGGTCGAACTCACGATCGATTACCTCAGCACGCAGGGAAACAAGCTGCTGCTGACGATCGCCGCCGAAGCGCAGGCCAAATCCGGCCACGACATCATGGATTTCACGGCGTGGGAGCCGGCGCAGTACGTGCGTTCGCTCGAGCCGGTCGACGAGGTGATGAAGGAGGCGCTGTCCAACAACGGACCGATCTCTCCGGCCATGGAGTACATCGGCAAGTCCAGCGGACCATGGAACGTCGTACCGTCGACGCGCGGATCGCTGATCCTGCCACCGTGCTCGCGCATCGATCTCATGAAGGATATTGCCGGCATCGACGTGCAGGCGATGTATCCGGCGGGCAAGGACCCGACACCGGAAGCGGAAAAGTGGACGTGGGACGCGTTTCTCGTTGCCGCCGAAAAATGCCACAAGGCCGGTCACTCGTTCGGTCTGCCGCTGGGCGCGACCACGGATAGTCTCGATTGGGTCGGCGCGCTGTTCTCGGCCTATGGCGCGGCGTTGGTCGATGCCAAGGGCAATACGACGGTCAAATCGGATGAGGTGCGGCAGGTCCTCGACTATACCAAAAAGCTTTTCGCCTTCCTGCCGACAGATGCCGCGTCCTGGGACAACGCGTCGAACAACAAGTGGTTGATCTCGGGCAAGGGCGCGTTGGTCTTCAATCCGCCGAGCACTTGGGTGGTTGCCAAGCGCGACGCGCCGAAAGTCGCCGAGAAGCTGTGGACTCACGCGATGCCGAAGGGTCCGAAAGGGCGCTTCGCACCATCCCTGCCGCGCTATCAGGGTCTGTGGAATTTTTCGAAGAACAAGTCGGCGGCAAAGAGCCTCCTCGTCCACATCAACAAGCCGGAATCGATTCGAAAGCTTGTGGAGGGGGCGGCGGGCTATGACATTCCACCGTATCAGAAGCTGCTCGACTACAAGGTCTGGGACGTCCAGGGCCCGCCAGCCGGAACGCTGTCGCATTACCCCAATCGAGCGGATCAGGTGAATTCCCTGCCCTGCTCTCCGGCGCCACCGGCCATGGCATCGCAGCTCTATACGAACGCGATTATGCCGAAGATGATTGTGCGAATCGGCCGCGGAGAGAACATCGATCAGACGCTGGCTTGGGCGACGAACGAGATCGAAGGCTTCCGCCGCAACTAAAATAGAATCGCTCTGCTTAACGGCCGGAGCGTGCACAAAATTTAGGGTGGCGCGATGGTAGCTGCCGTGTCTAATATGTTATGCGGAATATCATCGCGTCAAAATAACAACAACGGCGTAAAGCGCCGATACACCGGAGGAATTACGCATGAAGAAGGTGACGATTTCTCGTAGGCGCTTTGTCGCCACGGGCGCTGCGGCCGCGGTTGGCGTTGTTGCATCGCCATATGTGAGCACGGCCCAGTCGGCAGGCACGCTGAAGGTCGGTTTCTGGGACCATTGGGTTCCAGGTGCCAACGCCGCGATCGAAAAGGTCGCCAAGGCGTGGGGCGAGAAGGAGAAGGTGAACGTCGAGATCGACTTCATCACCTCTCAGGGCAACAAAATCCTACTGACGATCGCCGCAGAGTCGCAAGCGAAGTCAGGTCACGACATCCTGTCGTTTCCTAGCTGGCAACCCGCCCGCCACGCCGACAATCTCGAGGTTGTCGATGACATCATGGCCGATCTGGTCAAGCAGAACGGCAAGGTCAATGCGACGGTGGAGTATCTCGGCAAGATCAAAGGTAAATGGGTCGGCGTTCCCTCGACAGCCGGCAGCCAAATCAAGGGACCGGCGTCGCGCATCGACCTGCTGAAGCAGCATGCGGGGGTTGATATTCTCGCGATGTATCCGGCCGGCGCGGCACCAAAGGCCGACGGCTGGAACATGGAGACCTACCTGAAGGCAGCGAAGGCGTGCGCGAAAGCGAACGTAGCTTTCGGAATCGGTCTCGGAACCACATCGGATTCGGTGGATTCGGTCGGCGCTTTCTTCAACTCGTATGGCGCCGTGCTGGTCGATGAGAAAGAAAATATCACGGCCAAGACCGACAAGGTTCGTGCGGTCATGGAATACATGAAGGAGTTGACGTCGGTGCTTCCGAGCGACGCGCCTTCGTGGGACGATGCGTCCAACAACAAGTGGCTTGTTTCGGGTCGCGGCGCAACGATCATGAACCCGCCATCGGCATGGGCTGTCGCCAATCGCGATGCGCCGGATATCGGCAAGCAGATTTGGCACCACGGCATGCCCATTGGTCCTGCAGGCCGCCACGCGCCGTTCCTGCCGTACTTCTGGGGCACCTGGAAGTTCTCCAAGAACAAATCTGCGGCGAAGTCGCTCATTCGCGCCCTGTCGACCGAAGCTGCGGCGCAGAGCATGGTCGAGGCGAGCAAGGGATATGACATTCCCGCTTATGCCAACTTCTCGACCTTCAAGACCTGGGCAGAAATCGGCCCGCCGACGGGGACGCTGTATCACTACCCCAACCCCCATAACCATCAGGTGCTTTCGATCGCAGCGGCGCCGAGTCCGCATCGCATCGCCGAGCAGATTTACACGCAAGGCCTGATGACGAAGATGGTCGTTCGCTACCATCGCGGCGAGAAGCTCGACTCGGTTCTCTCGTACGCCGAGAGCGAGCTCGAAGGCTTCATGCGTAGCTGATGGCCGAACATTGCCACCTCCCGCTCGTCGTGGGCGCAGATGGCGAATGATCAAATCCCGATGGCTTGGCAGCCATCGGGTACATTGATGTATCGGAAGCACCTGTCCGGCAACTGACAGGCACGGACGCCGCAGTGGCTTCCGTGCCTTCCGCCAGAGCTACATTCCTGCGAGGTCGTCATGGTCGACGCAACAATTAAGAACGAAGGATCTGTGATGCGCGCCGATCGGCGCAATTCGCTGCAGAAGGCATGGCAGCGCAAGTCGACCATCGCTTTCCTGATGACGTTGCCATTGATATTGCTGATTCTGGTCCTCGTCATTTATCCGGCGCTCTACGCCGTTCACTTGGCGATGCTGAACAAGTCGATGCAGAGGTTCGTCGGACTATCGAACTTCTCATTCCTGTTCACGCGCGAAACTTTCTGGATGGTCGTCTGGCAGAGCTGCATATTTGCGCTCACTGCGGTGTTCTTCAAAGCGATCATCGGTTTTTTCGTTGCGCACTTCGTCCATAACATTCCGGACAAGGGGCAGCGCAAATGGCGCGGCATGCTTCTCATTCCCTGGGTCATCCCGCCGGCGATGAGCACGCTCGCATGGCTGTGGCTGTTCGATCCGTCCTACTCGGCCTTCAACTGGATTTTGGAGCACTTCGGCATCGCCGGCATTCCATGGCTGGGTGACGAGCACTGGGCGCGCTTCTGCGTGATTCTCGTCAACGTCTGGATCGGCGCGCCGTTCTTCATGATCATGTATCTGGCGTCGCTGAAGTCGGTGCCCGAGCAGCTTTACGAGGCGGCCAAGATCGACGGTGCGAATTGGTGGCAGACGATGCGTTTCGTCACCCTGCCCATGATGCGCAACATCATCATGATCACGGCGCTGTTCTCGACCATTGTCACCTTCGCCAACTTCGACATCGTGCGCGTTCTGACGCGCGGCGATCCGTTGGACCAGACACATGTCTTTGCGACCTGGGCATTCCGCCTCGGCATCGAGGGCGGCGACATCCCTCTCGGCGCATCGGTATCGCTGTTCATGGTGCCCATTCTCACCATCGGCGCCATCTTCATTCTGCGTGACATCGTGAAGCGAGGAAACGAGGCATGACGGCTACCGCGACTTCTTCCGTGCCGTCGTCCGCCAAGAAAGGTTACGGCAGCATGAGCCGTGACCGGCAGTGGGCGTTGCGCTGGTCCTACTTTTTCCTCGTCCTGTTCGTGATCTTCTTCCTGACGCCGCCACTCTACATGCTGATTACGTCGTTGAAGACGAGTCAGGAGATCTCGGCCATCACGAACCCGTGGTGGGTCTTCAATCCGACATTGGATAACTACAAGGAACTGCTCGGCTCCGGGACGTTCCTGACGTTCTTCAGGAACTCGGCCGTCGTGTCGATATCGGTGGTCATCATCACGATGCTTATCGCCGTGCCGTCGGCTTTTGCCCTCTCGCGTATGCGGTTCTGGGGCTCGGGCGCGCTGGCGACCGGCGTGTTCCTGACCTACCTCATCCCCGAAACGCTCCTCTTTATTCCGCTGTTCAAGATGATGGCGGTTTTCAACGAGTACACCGGCATCGAGCTGATCAATCGATGGTGGGTGCTGCTTATCCTCTATCCGACATTGACGGTGCCGTTCTGCACCTGGATCATGATCGGATATTTCGCGTCCATTCCGAAGGAACTGGACGAGGCCGCCCTGATTGACGGGGCGACGTGGATGCAGACCCTGACGAAGATCTTCATTCCCGTAGCGCTGCCGGGCATCATCGCGGCGACGATTTTCGCCTTCACCGTCAGTTGGGCGCAATTCCTCTATCCGCTCGCATTCACGACGTCGGAAAGTCAGCTCGTTCTGCCCGTCGGCATCATCACGACGCTTATCAAGGGCGACGTCTTCAACTGGGGCCAGATCATGACAGGTGCGCTGCTTGGTGCCGCGCCGCCGCTTATCATCTACGCGTTCCTCATGGATTACTATATTGCCGGGCTCACCGCCGGCGCCACGAAAGGGTAAGGGCGAGCTTCATGGCCGAAGTACACATCAGAAAAGTCGTCAAAAAATACGATGAGGTGCTCGCGGTGCGTGGCATCGATCTCGACATCCGGGATCATGAATTCGTCGTCCTGGTCGGACCTTCTGGCTGTGGGAAGACAACGACGCTGCGCATGATTGCTGGGCTCGAGGACATCACGGACGGGGAGATCGCGATTGGCGGTGACGTCGTCAACGATGTGCCGCCGAAGGATCGCGACATCGCGATGGTGTTCCAGAACTATGCGCTCTACCCGCATATGTCGGTGCACGAGAACATGTCGTTCGGTTTGCGGCTCAAGAAATTCCCGAAAGACGAGATCAACCGGCGTGTCGATGAGGCCGCCCGCATTCTTGACATCACCGAACTGCTGGATCGCAAGCCGAAGCAGCTCTCCGGTGGCCAGCGTCAACGCGTCGCCATGGGGCGCGCGATCGTCCGCAACCCAAAAGTGTTCCTGTTCGACGAGCCGCTGTCGAACCTCGACGCCAAGCTGCGCGTGCAGATGCGCATCGAGATCAAGAAAGTGCACCAGAAGGTGCGCACGACAACGGTCTACGTGACGCACGATCAGGTCGAGGCGATGACGCTCGCTGATCGCGTCGTTGTCATGAACCACGGCGTGATCGAGCAGGTCGGTACACCGACCGAGCTTTATCACCACCCGCGGACGCGATTTGTCGCCGGATTCATCGGATCGCCGGCGATGAATTTCATTCCGTGCACCATTCAGGAAAGCGGTGGGCAGCTCGCGCTTCGCGTCAACGACCAGATTTCGTTTCCGGTCCCGCCTGCGCGAGCGCAGAAGTATAGCCAGCATAAGGGTAACGGCAGCGTGCTGCTCGGCCTGCGCCCGGAACATCTGACCGAAGCGAAGTCGCAGCCCGAGCCGGGTATCGTGCCGTTCGATGCCAATCTCGAAGTGACCGAGCCGATGGGGATGGAGACGTTCGTTTACTTCCCGATCAATGGCGACACGATTTGTGGCCGCGTCAATCCGACGGCCGGCGCCAAGGACGGCGCGCCGCTCAAGATGGCCGCCGACCTCAACAACATGCACCTTATCGACGCCAAGACCGGGCTGGTTCTCTGATCAACCAGGTTGGGCGTTTCAATACCTGATCACCGGCGCCAATCCGGCGGCGCCGGGACCGAGCAAGCGCGGCAGCGCTGTCGGCGCGTCGTCGAAGGAGATCTCGTCGGCGACCAGCGCATCGAGGGCGGGGTCGGCGAGGAGAGCCAGCGCTTTTTCCAGTCGGCGACGATAGCTCCAGCGAGGGCGGCGGCTCGGCGAGACCTGTCCAACTTGCGATGATTGCAACCTCAGGCGCCGACTGTGGAAGGCGCCGCCGAGGCGGGCCGGCACGTCGCGATCGCCGTACCATGACAGCTCGACGACCGTCGCTTCCATTCCGGCGCAGTCGATCGCGGTGTTGAGGCCGGCCGCCGAGACGCTGGTATGGAACACGACGTCGGCGTCGCGTGGAGCATCGGCAGGAGCGGCATCGGCGGTCACAAAGCGCGCACCGAACGCTTCGACGATGCCACGACGGTCTGGGGCGACATCGACGACTGACACGTCCGCGCCTGGCAGACGCGCCGCCAGATAAGCGACCAGCAGGCCGATCACGCCGGCGCCGACGACAACAATGCGATCCCCGGCGCTGGCGCCTGAATCCCAAATTGCGTTCAGGGCCGTTTCCATGTTGGCGGCAAGCGTTGCCCGCCGCGCCGGCACCTTGTCCGGAACCGGCGCGAGCATCTCGACCGGCGCGATGAAGCAGTCCTGGTGTGGATGCAGGCAGAAGACGGTGCGGCCGCGAAGCTCCGTGGGGCCTTCCTCGACCGTGCCCGTCGCGCAATAGCCGTATTTCACTGGGAAAGGGAACGCGCCTTCCTGCATAGGGGCGCGCATGCGTTCCCATTCCTGCCGACCGATGGTGCCACTCATGACCAGCCGCTCGGTGCCGCGGCTGATGCCGCTGAAGGCTGTCCGCACGAGCGCGTGGCCGGTGGAGACGGATTCCAGCGGGTTCGACCGTATCTCCACCACGCCCGGCGCCGTGTACCAGATGGCGCGGGAGATCGGCGCAGGACCGCCGGCCCGGAACGATGGCGCGGCCGACACGTTGGCGACAGGCGGGTTTCCTGTGGTATCGGTTGGCTTGTCCGCCATCGTCACTCCATTCCGCCCAGTTACCGCATCCGTCGCGCGCGTATAGTGCGCCTATTCCTCAACATTCCAGCAAGCGCAACGAATGACCAACAACATGGATTCCGCGACGCCCGCCGCGACCCGCGCGGACGCCTCAAGCCTTACCGTACCGACGGGGCTCCAGGCAAACAGTGAGCTGTCCCGTCGGCGATGGCTGCTCGCAACGCTGAACATCGTGACGTGGGTGGCGACGGTCTCCCTTGCTGCCCACATCATGTCCGCGGGCGGTTGGACGGTCGTCGACGCCATCATGTTCGTCTGCTTTGCCATTGGCACGCCATGGGCGGTGGTCGGATTCTGGAACTCCGTGATCGGGCTTTGGCTGCTGCATTTCCACAAGGATCCCATGGGCGCGGTGGCGCCCTACGCAGCGGCCGGCGACGTGCCGACGCCTATCGCAATCAAGACCGCAGTGTTCATGACGTTGCGCAACGAAGATCCAGGGCGCGCGATCCGGCGGCTGCGGATCGTCAAGGACAGTCTCGACGCGACCGGCGAAGGCGCACAGTTCAGCTATTTCGTACTGTCCGACACCAACAAACCCGATACCGCTGCGGCCGAAGAATCGGCGATCGCGGCGTGGAAGGCGAGTGATCCCGACGCCTCGCGGATCACGTATCGGCGCCGGACTGACAACAAAGGTTTCAAGGCAGGAAATGTCCGCGATTTCTGCGATCGATGGGGCCAGGATTTCGAATTGATGGTGCCGCTCGACGCCGACAGCGTCATGTCGGGGCCGGCGATCGTGCGGTTGGTGCGGATGATGCAGGCGCACCCGCGCATCGGCATTCTGCAATCGCTCGTCGTCGGGATGCCGTCGTCGTCGACATTTGCGCGCATTTTCCAATTCGGCATGCGCCACGGGATGCGCTCCTACACGATGGGGCAGGCGTGGTGGGTCGGCGATTGTGGGCCGTTCTGGGGGCACAACGCGGTCGTGCGGATCAAGCCGTTTGTCGAAGGGTGCGATCTACCGCTGCTGCCGGGCAAGCCGCCGCTCGGTGGACACGTGCTTTCGCACGACCAGGTTGAGGCGACGCTGATGCGCCGCGCGGGCTATGAGGTGCGCGTGCTGCCGATCGAGTGTGATTCGTGGGAAGAGAACCCGCCGACCATGCTCGACTTCGTCCAGCGCGACGTGCGCTGGTGCCAAGGCAACATGCAGTACGTCAAATTGCTCGACCTGCCGGGGCTCCATGTCATGAGCCGCTTCCAGCTCGTCTGGGCGATCTCGATGTTCATCGGCAATCCGGCTTGGACGCTGATGATCGCGTTGTTGCCGCTGGCGGCGTGGGAGGCGCAAGGGATCGCCGACTATCCCGTGGGAGCCGCGATCTTGCTCTATTTCCTGTTCTTCACGATGTACCTGATGCCGAAGATCGCTGGGCTCATCGATGCGGTGCTGACCAAGGGTGGCGTCGCGCGCTATGGCGGGCCGTTCAACTTCGCGCTGTCGACAGTGATGGAACTCGTGTTCTCGTTCCTTCAGGGCGCGGTGACCACCATGCGGACCTCGATCTTCATGATCGGGCTTGCGCTCGGGAAGTCGGTCGTCTGGGGTGGGCAGTCTCGCGACGCGTACGGCATCTCGTGGGAAACCGCGGTGCGGACGTTGTGGCCGCAGACACTGTTCGGCGTTATCGTGTGCGGGGCGCTATGGCTCATCGAGCCCGAGGTGCTATGGTGGAGCTTACCACTGACGGCCGGCTATCTCGTCGCGATCCCATTCGCGGTGGTGACCGCGTCGCCGGCACTCGGTCGCTGGTTCCAGAAGATGGGATTGGCGGGCATACCCGAGGACTTCGCGCCACCACCTGAGATTAGGGCCGTCCAAGGTGTGACATGACACTCGAACCGTTGCTGTCGGCGAGCCCGACGATCCAGATTCATGCGTTCGCGGCGATGGCGGCGTTCGCGATCGGGGTGGTTCAGCTTTCGCGGCGGAAGGGCGATGGACCGCATCGCATGGCGGGTTATGCCTGGGTCGGGCTGATGCTGCTTATCGCGGCAAGTTCATTCTGGATCCACGGCATCAATCAGTGGCACGGCTTCAGTATCATTCACGCACTGTCGCTGTGGGTGATCGGCTTCACGCCCGTCGCAGTCATGCTGGCGCGGCGGGGCAATATTCGTGCGCACAAGCGAAGCATGATCGGCTTGTTCGCCGGCGCGCTGATTATCGCCGGCGTCTTCACGTTCGTGCCAGGCCGCATCATGCACGCGGCTTTGTTCGGACAGTAAGCCTCGACTGCCTGACGTTCTTACGCCGCCTGCCGCGCGGTTGCATCGATGTGCGCGACGAGTTCGTCGTCAAGGCCGAGATCCTTGGCAAGAGCGACGAGGAAATCGTGCTCTTCGGCGTTGTCGACGTCGACGGCGATGCGCGCTGCGGTAAAGACCTGGACGGCTTCCGCGTCGCCGTGAACAGCAGCGGCGAGATCGGCGGTTGTGGCGGGATTGTTCATTTCCTGCGCGAGGAATTCCTCAGCTTCACGATCGATTCCCGCCTGCTTCAGCCCGCCCATGATCTTCTCCTGCTCACGGGCGTCGATGCGGCCGTCGGCCGCCGCCGCGGCGATCATCGCTCGGATGTAGAGGAGCGCGGTGTCATGGGTGACGGCGCGGGCCTCGTAGCCGGACCCTGACGGCGCTTCGACCAGCGCTTGCGGTTGGCCGCCATCGAGCAGGGGCTTGCCGGCCTGGAAGTTCTGTACCGCCTTGTAGGCGAGGCCGCCGATCAGGGCGAGCGCGCCGACTTTCAGCGCGCTGCCGACGAGGGCGCGGCCTGTACTCGTGCCTAGCACGACGGCGCCGAGGCCGCCGGCCGCGACGCCCGCGCCCATCTTGTTCTTCTCGACCAATTCCTTGGCGTGGTTCATCAGCTCTTCCGGCGATTTTCCGGTCGCCTTGGTGAGAATATCGCGAAGCTGGCCGGATGCGCCGGTCGCGTCGTCAGCGCGTTGCGCTCCTTCCTTTACGCCCGAAGTCGCCTGTCCGAGGATCTGACCGAGGATGTCCAGCAGACCGCCGCCTCCTGGAGCGCCACCACCCGATTGGGACGGCACCATGTTGCGCAGGAGGTCGCCGAGGCCACCGCCTTGCCCGCCACTCGGTGCGCCGCTTTGTCCGCCGGTGAATTGGCGCAACAGATCCTCGAGACCGCCACCGCCGGCCGGAGCGCCCTGCCCTGCACCGCCAGCTTGAGGCTGGTTGCCGCCTGTGAACTGACGGAGAAGATCTTCGAGGCCACCGCCAGGGTTGCCGCCGCGCTGCTGTGCCGGCGCGGCTTGTGCGTTGGCGCCGCCGAGTAGTTGCCCGAGCAGGTCGCCCAATCCGCCCGGCCCGCCGCTCTGGCCACCATCCTGGCCGGGCTGTGATCGAGGAGCACCTGCGCCGCGGACCATCATCTCCAATAAGCTCTTCGCATCAAACATGACTAGGCACTCCCGCAGTTGGAACGAGCTGAGCCGAAACTACCGCATTCTGACAGCAAGTCTTGGTCAACGATTGGTGTACGAAAAGAAACACCTATTCCGCAGCGATGGGGCGAGGCGGCAGCGCAGCATTCGACGGCATCGGCAGGTCGAGCGACGGCTGGAGATCATCGTCGGCGGCGGTTCGCGGATCGACATCGCCCGGACCGACGAAGCGTCCGAAGACCCACCATAGGAACCGCGAGACGTCGTCCATGACGGCGAAGACGGCGGGGACGAAGAGCAGGCTCAACAGTGTCGACGATAGCAGGCCGCCGATCACCGCGACTGCCATCGGCACGCGGAATTCGCCGCCGGAGCCGGAGTTCAGCGCCGCCGGGATCATGCCGCCGACCATTGCAATCGTCGTCATGACGATGGGGCGAGCGCGTTTGCGACCGGCATCGACGATGGCTTCGGCCCGTGACACGCCTTTCGCCATTTCCTCCACGGCGAAGTCTACGAGGAGGATTGCGTTCTTCGTCACAATGCCCATCAGCATCAGGATGCCGATGACCACCGGCAAGCTCACCGCTTCGTTCGCGATGTAGAGCGCGACGATGGCACCGCCAATGGACAGAGGAAGCGAGAACAGGATCGTAATCGGCTGAAGGAATGAGCCGAACAGCAGGACGAGCACCGCGTACATCATCATGATGCCGGCGCCCATCGCCTGCGCGAAACTCTCGAACACTTCGACCATGATCTCCGCGTCGCCAAACTGCTTGACCTCGACACCCGCCGGTAGATTCTTAGCGGCAGGTTGGGCGAGTGTTGCGGCGAGCGCGTCGCCGAGCGCGGAGCGGCCAGCGAGGTCGGCGCCGATCACGACTTGCCGCCGCCGATCGTAGCGGCTGATCGACGTCGGGCCTTGGCTCATCTTGAACTCGGCGACGACGCTCAAGGGGACGGAAGCGCCCGAAGCCGTGGCCACCTTGAGATTTTCGAGCGTGCTTCGTTCGGCGCGTGCATCCTCCGAAAGCTGCACCCGGATGGGGATCTGGCGATCGTCGATGTTCATCTTGGCGAGGCTTGCGGGAATGTCGCCGATGGTGGCGATACGCACCGCTTCGGAGATCGCCTCGGTCGAGACGCCGAGTTCGGCGGCGAGTTCGGTGCGCGGGATAACGAGCAACTCCGGACGCTCCAGCTCCGCCGTCGAGACGACGTTGAGCAGCATCACGTTGCCGTCTTTGTCCACGATCCGCTTGGCCTCCGATGTCAGGGCCGCTGCGACGCGGTCGACCTCGCCTCCCTCGCGGCCAGTCACGACAACGGAGAAACTGCGCTGACCGTTGTCACGCAGGAACCAGTAGCGAATGTCGGGGAAAGACGCGAGATCGGCGCCGAGTTCCTCGGTGATCTGCGTCTGGTTCTGCTTGCGCTCCTTCTTGGGCACGAGATTGATTGTCAGCGTTGCTTTTCGCACCTCGGCACCCGAGCCAAGAATCTGTCCGCCGGTGACGAGGACACTCACGACGTCGCGACGCTTGCGCACGCGGTCGACGATGTCGTTGGCGACGCGGCGTGTGTCGTCGAGTTTCGATCCAGGTGGCAACTCGACCGCAAGCAGGATGCGGCCGGTGTCGTCGGTCGGCAAAAAGGCCGACGGCAGCAGAAAGAAGCTGCCGATGGATCCGGCGAAGATGGCGAGGCCCGCGAGCAGCGTCAGGAAGCGATGGCGGACCGACCAGCGCGCAAGCCTCGTGTAGGCGCGGAGCCAGCGCGGCTCGTGGTCGTTGTGAGGGCGCGGGCGCAGGAAGTAGGCAGCGAGCAGCGGCGTCAGCAGGCGCGCGACGATCAGCGAGAAAAACACCGCAATCGAGACGGTGAGGCCGAACTGCTTGAAGTATTGCCCGGCGATGCCGCCCATGAAGCTCACGGGCGTGAAGACCGCGATGATCGTCGCAGTGATGGCGATGACGGCGAGGCCGATCTGGTCGGCCGCTTCGAGGGACGCGCGGTACGGCGCCTTGCCCATTGCCATGTGTCGCTCGATGTTCTCGATCTCGACGATCGCGTCGTCGACGAGAATACCAGTCGCGATGGTCACGGCGAGCAGGCTGACGAGGTTCAGCGAGAAGCCGAGCGTGTGAAGTATGAAGAACGCGGGGATGATCGACAGCGGCAGCGCGATCGCGGTGATCACCGTGGCGCGCCAGTTGCGCAGGAAGAGGAACACGACGGCGATCGCGAGTAACGCGCCTTCGATCAGCGTTTGCATCGTCGAGGTGTAGGCGCCGCGGACGGCGGTCGTCGTGGTGTCGATGTTGGAAATCCGCACATCGGGGTAAAGCTTGGCAAGCTGAGCGACGGCTTTGTCGACGTCAGCGGAGACGGTGGTGTCGCTCGCGCCCTTAGCGCGCTTCACGGAGAATGCGACGACCGGATCCTTGTCGACAGCGGCGAAGGCGCGCGGCTCCTCGAAGTGGTCTGCGACTGTGCCAAGCTCGTCGAGACGGACCTTGCGGCCTCCCGGCACGGCGATCATGGTCGATGCCAGCGCGGTGACGGTGGTCTGGCCGGCGAGCGTGCGGATCGCCTGCTCGCGTCCGCCGATTTCGCCGCGACCGCCTGCAAGATCGACGTTCGTTGCGCGAAGCTGGCGGTTGACGTCTCCGGCCGTGATCCCGAGGGCCAGGAGGCGGTCTGGATCGAGGGAAATGCGGATCTCGCGGTTCACACCGCCGACACGTTCGACCTTGCCGACGCCTTTGACGCCCTGCAGCGCCCGGATGACGACGTCATCGACGAACCACGACAGCTCTTGCGGTGTCATTGTCGGCGCGCGAACGGCATAGGTGACGATCGGCAGCCCTTCGATATCGAGACGTGCGACGACGGGCTCCTCGATCGTGCGCGGCAACTCGGAGCGGACGCGGGCGATGGCATCCTTGATGTCGTTGACGGCGCGATCGGTATTCGTCTCGAGGCGGAACTCGATGACTGTCAGCGAAATGCCTTCAGTGACCGTCGACGTGATGTGTTTGACGCCGTTGACACCGGCGACGGCGTCCTCGATGCGCTTCGTGACCTGCGATTCAAGCTCGCTGGGGGCCGAGCCCGACTGATAGATGTGGACCTGGACGATCGGCACATCGATGTTCGGAAATCGTGTGATCGGAAGCTGCATGAAGGCGATGACGCCGAGCACCATCAACACGACGAAGAGCACGATCGGCGGGACCGGATTTCGGATCGACCAGGCCGAAATGTTGAAGTTCATGGCCTGGCTCCGTCGGCGACGGCACGCGGGAGGATGACGGGGTTGACCCGATCACCGTTGCGCAAAAAGGTGCCCGACTTGATGACGACGAGCGCGCTCTCGGCGACGCCGGATTTGATCTCGATCGAGTCGGCTTCGCTGAGGCCGATCGTGACGGCGCGAGTGGCTATGGTGTCGTTCTCGACCACTTGAACGCTCGGGCCGGATTTGCCGAATAGCACGGCCGAACGCGGCACGGCGAGCCCGACCCCGCGGGCGACCTCGATCTCGCCGCGTGCGAACGTGCCAATCCTCAGGTTCGAGTCCTTGTCGAGTAGAATGCGGACCTGTCCAAGTCGGGTCGTGCGGTCGACAGCCGGCGCCACGAGGCGGACAGAACCCGCGACTTCGCCGCTGCCGGGAATGGCGACGCGAGCCTTCTGGCCGACCGCCAGCCGCGCCATGTGGGCTTGCGGGACCTCGGCATCGAGCTCGATTTCGCCGTTCGCGATCATGCGGAACATCGGTTCCTGCGAGACGAGCGCCGCCATGCCGCCGATGCGCCCCTTGCGCTGGCTGATCACACCGTCGGCGGGGGCCGTTACTTCGGTCTTCGAACGACGCCAGCTCAGTTCGCGGCGCTGCGCTTCGATCTGGGCGCGCTCGGCTTCGCTGGCCTTCAAGCCGTCACGGGCCGCGACAAGCTGCGCTTCAGCAAGCTTGAAGGCGGACTCGCGCTGATCATAGACCGCCTCCGAAACGTGACCCGAATTTTTCAAGGTCGTCGTCCGACCCATGGCGTTGCGCGCTTCGTTGAGGCGAGCTTCGGCTTCCACGATGGCGCTGCGCGCCTGCGCGGTCGCGGCGGCGTTGCGAGCGAGCGTCGCGTCGTTTTGTGCCAACTGCGCATCGAGCGTGGCGGCGACGAGGCGGGCCAGGACCTGACCGCGCGTAACCTGTGCGCCCTCCTCGACAAGGATTTCGAGTACGCGCAGCCCTTCGATCTCGGGCCCGATCAAAATCTCTTCGCGCGACACGAGTGAGCCACTAACGGCCAAAGTCTCGACGAACTCACGCGGCTGGACGCGCGCGACGCTGACCGCGATGTCGTGGTTTTGCGCGGCGACTTTGGGCGGCGCCGGTTTCTTCTCGAAAACACCAGCCACTTTTTGAGCAGCAGCGGGCGGCAATACACCAGCGACATGAGCGAGCGCTGCCGCGCCGGCGACGATAAGGGGAAGTCCCCAAAGAATGAGCTTCTTGTTCATGGCTTGGTCTCATCGGCAACGGGACGGAGAAGTGCGCCAACGGCGTCGAGCAGCGGCGGGAGGACGATGTCGGCGTTGAAGTCGGGATCGACGGCGCGGCGCCATAACATGCCGTCCGCGATGGTCATGAAAGCTTCCACGACTGTGTCGATGTCGTAGATCGGCGCGATACGGCCGGCAGCCTTGAGCTTTGTGAAGAGGTCGCGAAAACAGTCGCGAATGAAGACCTCGACGGTTCGCTGAATTTCACCGATTTTGGGATTGCGCGTCGCCTCCAGACCGATCTCGATGCACAGGATGCGGCGGTATGGGGGATCTTCGACGAGAAAGCGGCGGCCAAGCATCGCCAAAGCGCCCATGAAGTCGGGTGCTCCGGCGATCTGGGCAAAGCGATCCGCGAACACGGCGCGTTCGCGCTCGGCAATGCCCGCGATGAGCGCTTCCTTATTGCTGAAGTAGATGTAGAGAGCGCCAGGGCTGACCGCCGCTTCACGGCAGATGTCCTGCATCGTCGTGCGGTGAAAGCCGGCGCGGGCGAAACAATGCCCTGCGGCATCGAGGATGTGATCGCTGCGCTCTCGGAGCGTTTCGGGGGAAAGTTTGGCCACGGGACGGTCCTGCAACTCCTGCAGTCGCGAGTGGTGCGCTGCAATAAAAACGAATGACCGTTCTTTTTTCATTTGAGAAGTCCGAAGTCAAGTTCACGTTTTTGTGTGGCGGTGGTGTGGAGGGAGGTTAGGGCGAGGGAAGGGAGGGCCTTTGGCGCGGGGGACGAGGCGCGAAGGCTTGGCTTGGAAGCTGGAATCAGTTTTGCTTCAGCCCCTGCCCGGGGTAGGGCACGTCAATCGGCGATGGCCGATGGCTGCTGCAACTCGACCCGGTGACTATTGAGGATTTTCGGCATGGCCGTTCCCCTGATGACCGTCGTGCTTGCCGCGGGCAAAGGCACGCGGATGCGTTCCGATACGCCGAAGGTGCTGCATCGGATCGCCGGCCGCTCGATGCTGGGCCATGTGCTCGATCGCGTGGGGACTGTGGCGCCGGAACGGCAGGTCGTCGTCGTGGGCCCGGGTATGGAGATTGTGGCGGCGGAAGCGCGAGCGGCGGGATCGAACATCGAGACCTGCGTCCAGGCCGATCAGCGGGGAACGGCGGATGCCGTGCTGGCAGCCGCGACGGCACTCGCGGCGCATCGGGGCGATGTGATGGTGCTTTTCGCCGACACGCCGCTGTTGCGGGCGGAGACGCTCGTGCGGATGCGGGAGATGTTGGAGGGGGGCGCCGGTATCGCGGTGCTCGGCTTCGAGGCGGCCGATCCGACGGGCTATGGCCGGTTGCTCACGGGCGCGGATGGCGCGCTGGTGGCGATCCGTGAGCACGCCGACGCGAGTGACGAGGAGCGCCGCGTGCGCCTGTGCAATGCGGGCGTGATGGCGTTTCGCGTGCCGGATTTGGTGGCGCTGCTGAGAAAGATCGGTGACGGCAACGCGAAGGGCGAGCTGTATCTGACCGACGCGGTGGGGCTCGCGCGGGCGGCCGGGCACACGGTGCGCGTCGTGGTGTGCAGCGAGGAAGAGGTTCTCGGGATCAACTCGCGCGATCAGCTCGCGGTTGCCGAGGCGATCTGGCAGCGGCGACGGAGGCTCAAGGTGATGCGCGATGGCGCGACGCTGGTGGCGCCAGAGACGGTTTGGCTCAGCTACGACACAGTGATCGGCCGCGACGTGACGATCGAGCCGAACGTCGTCATCGGCCCGGGTGTCGTGATCGAAGATCGCGTGACCATCCGCGCCAACTGTCACATCGTCGGCCACGACGGGAAAAATCGCGCAGGGCTGCGGGTCCGCGAGGGTGCGATTGTCGGTCCATTCGCACGGCTGAGGCCGGGCGCCGACATCGGGCCGGATGTCCACATCGGCAATTTCGTCGAAGTGAAGAACGTCGTCATGGAAGCCGGCGCGAAGGCAAACCACCTCGCCTACATCGGCGACGGCCGCGTCGGTGCAGGCGCCAACATTGGCGCCGGCACGATCTTCTGCAACTACGACGGTTTTGAAAAGCACGACACCGAGATTGGCGCCGGCGCTTTCATCGGCTCGAACTCAGCGCTGGTGGCACCGGTCAAAATCGGCGACGGCGCTTACATCGGATCGGGCAGCGTCATTACGAAAAATGTGCCGGCGGATGCGCTGGCCGTCGCGCGTGCGCCGCAGGAAACGCGTGAAGGGTGGGCTGCAAAATACCGGGCGCGACGGCGGCGGACGCCAAGATAACGAAGGTCGCCGCCGCGTGGCACCTCAATCGGATTTGCGCGACGATCGACTCAAGAGCGCTACCGCGCGGGAGCCGCCGAACAACGCCATGATGGTGCCGATGAGCCCGCCGAGCGCCTGTACGACGAGGACGATGTCCTGCCCCAGGCGATCCGCAATGTCGGGCGTGATGCTGATGCCGACCAGCACACCGAAGACCGGCAGCACGGTGGTGATGGCTGTCAGCAGGGTGCCCCAGACCGTCATGGACTGCCACCAGCTCTTGGTCTCGGTAGCAACGTAGGGCTTCGTGATCGGGGCGTCGGATGGTCCAGTCATGAACGGGTTCTCCTGGGTTGATGCGGGATCGTCGTTGGAAGGCATTGCTGGCGGCATGAGGCGGGCTGCCGCGGCGAGCGTGGCGTCGACGCGCCGCAACCAGCCGCGCCCGAAGCGCCAGAAATGCGGGAGCGCGCGGTAACGCCGTCGCCGGATGTCGCCATATCGAGCGACGGTCTGGCGGAGTGGTGCCTTGCGGGCAGCGGCGAGGGTGATCGGCCCGATCTCACCATCGACATCGACGTCGAGGACTTCCTGGAGGAAACGCGTCGCCGCGGAGACGCCGTGATTGACGGCGGCGTCGAAGTGCATGAGCGCTAGGGGCGCGCGAAGCGCGGCGCAGCTGGCGGGTTGCCAGTAGCGACGCACATAGATGTCGCGAACGAGCGCATCGGGGATCGATTGCAGCGCGGCCTTCAGGGCGGCGAAATTATCCGTGGTGACGTCGATGCCGCGTTCGCGCGCGAAGACGGCAAGGGTGATGCCTTTGTTGGTCGGTCCGCCTGGATCGTGTGGATCGTCTGACCAACCGCCCTCCATGTCGAGGACATGGCGGAGTGCGGTCTCGAAGTTGGGATCGACGTCGCGGTTCTCGCTGTCGGCGGGTGGAGCACGATAGGCGATCACGAGATCACGATTGAATGGAGCGACGGTGACGGCGTCCGATTGATTGCCGCCGAGCAGATAGACGTGAGCATCCGATGCGCCGATGAGAAAGCCGACGTGGCCGAGCGCGGGATCGCTGCCGCGGCGGAGAACGGCGATGGCGCCAGCCGTCGGTGCGGCGTTCGCGATGCCCCACTGCTCGTACGATCGCGCCATCAGCGAGCGCGTGCTGGCGATGCCGGCGCGTTCGAGACAGGCACCGACGAAGGCCGCGCACCACGCAGTTTCGTCGGCTTGGTGCGGATGGCCGAGTTCGTCGAACATGGCGACAATGCGTGGATTGTGCGTTGGGCCGGGCCGCTCGGATTGGCCAAGCTCGCGCCAAGCCTCGGCCATCCAGGATGGCTGTTGCATCGGTGTCTCCGTTGCGTGCGTCGAACCGGCGGTTGCCGCGGATCAAATGATCGCTACGGCTGGGCTGCCGCGGCCGTAACTCGCGCTGAGCTGATAGATGCGGACCGTGATCGCGGGTGGAGGCGCGCCGAAGTCGGCGACCTGGTCGGCGGCGGTGTAGGTGGCGAAAGGGCTCGATGCCGCGAGTGTGCGGACGACGGAGTCGCCGTCGACAATGTCGAGCGCGTAGGCCTCGCTGTCCTCGCCGAGAGGGACCTCGGCGAATTCCCAACTGTCGCCGCCGATGCGGGTGCGTCTGATCCAGGAGATGTGGAGATCGCCGGCGTCGCGGCGACCGCCGACGTGAACGGGCGCGAGCGGACGACGGCCGATGCCGGCGAAGGCGTGAACCGTCGTTGCGTACGCTGTCGATCCGAGATCGCGATTGGAGGGGCCATAGCGCCAAGTGAAGGGCAGGCCGATTTCGTCCTGCGTCAGATCGAGCGTGGTGAGCGCCGAGTCGAGGAGGACGAAGCGGGCGCCCGCAGCGAGGGACGCGGACATCGTCGCTTCCGTGCCTTGCTGTCCACGCAGTAGCGACGACAGCTCGTACGTCGCAGGCGCGACGAGGGTGGCGTTTTGGAACTGAATGATTTCCCAGTCGCTGGGTGCGTGCTCAATGGCTGCCGCGTTGGCGCCGGAGAGCAGCGCGAGATCGCTGACCGAGGCGAGCGTTCCATAGTCGAGGCGCACGCGGAAGCGCGTGGCGTTGTCGAGACGGCTGGTCGGGCCAGCGGCGAGGTCGTCGAGCGTTTCGCCCATGGTAGCCGGCTGGGTGGCGAACGCGCGGAGCGTGAAACCCGAGGTCTCCGGCGACTGGTAGAGCGCGATAGTGCCGGGCCATGGCCGCAGCATCGCGGCGAAGTATCCAGTGTCGGGCGACTCGTTGCCGAGCAGCAACGGCAGGTCGAGGAAGGCGGCGGCCGGTGGACCGGATGCGACTGTCGGAGGCATCGGCGGTGTGCGCGACGTTGCCGGGATCGGTGCGTAAACGTCCGGCTCGATACGGATCGCGTCGATCTCGCGGGCGCCGTGATCGCCGATCTCGGTGACGCGATAGTGTCGCGGCTCTCCTGGTCCGGCGAGCGCAATGACATCGCCGGGTTCAATGGCGACGAGACTCGGCGGGAGTGCAAATTGGGCGCGGTCGCGCGCGGCCCACGTCTCGAAGAGCCAGCTCTCCGCGATCTGTGTCGCTTGATCCGCTTCCATGACGATCGGAAGTTCGGCGAGCGAGATGCGGCCGCTGGCGCCGACAAGGCGGCGGGCTTCGGCGATGGCGCGGCGGTAGTCGCTTTCAGATGCGGCGTAGGCGATCCGCGCGGAGGCGGGCAGATCGGTTTCTTGCGCGCGTGTGAGCGCGGCGAGGTCGGCGCCAGCGCGCAACTCGGCGAGGTTGTCCGTTTGGAGGTGCACGACGGGCGGATCCATGCCGCGATGGCGGAAGGCGATGCGCCCCTCGCTCTCGATCGTATCAAAGAAGTAGGCGAGTTCGAGCGGTTGGAGCGCGTCGCGAGCCGACATGATGCGGTCGATCATGTAGCCGGCAACGACGCCGTTGAGGCGGCTGACATCAAGGGCATCGAAGTCCTGTGCGTGGAGAATGTCGCGGACGGTCGCAGCGAGCGGCTGGCTGGCAATGCGACCGTTGAGCCAATGGCCGAGCCGCCAGCTCGCGCCGTCGCCCCAGGCGAGCGTGTTGTTGGGGAACGCGGGATAGGGGCGTGCATCCCACGCGTAGACGTAGACGTGCGCGAGGTCGACCATCGGCGCGTCGTAGACAGCCGACGTGGGATTGGCGCCGTCGATGTACCCGGGATGCGCGGGGTCAAGCCCTTCGATGAGCGCTTGCAGGTAGAGGCGTTGGATCAGGTCGTCGCGCGTGCCGCTCGAGTAATACGGTTGATTGCTTTCGGAGCTTTTGGGATCGACGAAGACGTTGGGTTGATTAGCGCCCTTGTCGATCGCCGGACAACCGGTCTCCGTGAACCAGATCGGTTTGGACTGCGGCACCCACGCGGTCGAGGTCGGGCTTTCGATGCCGCCGGGGCGATTGTTGTGGGTATTCGTCCACCAGGAGCGGATGTCCTTGTAGCGAAACACCCAGGGTTTGCCGGCGCCGTCGGTGATCGGCGTGCGACGTTGCGCGTCACGATCACCGGCGCTGGCGTAGTACCAATCGTAGCCCTCGCCGCCGCGGATGTTGGATTTGAGGTAAGCGAGATCGTGTGGGGAACGCGTGCCATCGCGCCAGTCGAGGTGATCGCGGCCATCGCGCCAATCCGCGAGTGGCCAGTAAGCGTCGATACCGATGGCGTCGATGTCGGGCGAGGCCCAGAGCGGATCGAGATGGAAGGTGACGTCGCCGCTGCCGTCTTGCGGGTGATGACCGAAGTACTCCGACCAGTCGGCGCCGTAGGTGATTTTGGTGTCGGGTCCGAGGACGGCGCGCACGTCGGCGGCGAGTGCGACGAGGGCGGCGACGAACGGGTAGTCGGAGGCGGACGCGCGGATCTGGCTGAGGCCGCGCAATTCCGAGCAGAGGATGAAGCCATCGACGCCGCCAGCCGCAACCGCGAGATGGGCGTAGTGCAGGATCATGCGCCGGAACGACCATTCGGCGGGGCCACTGTAGACGACCTGCTGGCCGACAATCGCGAAATCGTCTGGGGCGGCTGTGCCGATGAAGGCGGCAATCTGATCGGCGGCGGCGGCGGTCTTGTCGGGGGAGCCATCGACCAGCGGCGCGGGATCGACGGTGATGCGGCCGCGCCATGGGTAGGCGGGCTGCGTCGTGCTGGGTTCGTAGGGATTGTCGAGAACGTTGCCGTGGGGCACGTCCATCAGGATGAATGGATTGAGCGTGACGGCGTGGCCGCGTGCCTTGAGATCCTCGATCGCTGCGATGACGGTCTGGTCGGAGGGCGTGCCGCCATATGCCGGGCGACCGTCGTGCGTGCTGATCAGCGGTGCGGTGGCGCGCGTGAGGCCGGCGACGCCCCATGCGAGCGGTGACGTGGATTTGATCGCACGGTCGACTGCGGGGCGGAGCAGGCATTCGCTCGCGCGCATATCGCTGCCGAACCAACTCACGACGAGCGAGACCGAACCGACGCCCGGCATGGTTGCGGCGAGCTGATCGAGCGAGACGCTCCAGTCGGTGTCGCCCTGTAGGGTGTGGCTGTTTTCAGTTTCGCTCTGGCCGGGGCCGACACTGCGGGTGACAGGCGTCGTCGCGTATGTGAACTCGCCGGAGCCGGGGATCATGACGACGGCGCGGACGGATTGCTCGAAAGGGTCGACGGCGCGGAACACTTCGAAGGAGAGCTGAGGCAGGCGATTGCCGTAGGATTCGAGCAGCATCCGCTCGAAGACGATGTAGGCGACGCCGCGGTAGGCGGGGGCGTTCTCGGCGCCCTGATGGATGACGATGAGGTCATCGGGTTCTTGGGTGTCGGTGCCGGTGTGTAGCCGCCAATTGTGTTCGTTGAGATCAAGCTCTTTGCCATCGGCCCAGACGCGGCCGATCGACGTAATCGTGCCCTCGCATAGAGCGACGGCAATGTTGGCGTAGTAGCGATATGAGCGGTCGCCTCCGCCCCCGCCGGCTCCGCCCTTGCCGCCTCCCTTGTTCTTGAGCACCTCTTCCTCGAACGGTGTCGCCCAGATGACCTGGCCGCCGAGCCGTGAGCGTCCGATGAGGCGGGGAATGGCAGCGCCTTCCGTCGATGCGGTGACGCGGAGGTCGTCGAGACGCGGGCCGCCCGACGTGCGCGATTGGCCCGACCCAGCGAGCAATGTCTGGTCGACGTAACTGCCAGCCAAGGCGCCGACCTGTGAGCCGATCATCGCACCGGTGATGGTGGCGCCAAGCACGGTGAAGCCGGCGGGCAGCAGCGCCGAGCCGACCGCGGCGCCGGCGACAGCAAGAGCGAGCGTAGCCATCAGGATTCAATCCCGGGGAATGAGAAGGCGGCGACCATGTGGCGGCGCCACCATGTCCCGAGTGGGACTTCGCCGACGACGGCGCCTTCGATCGCGTGAATCATATGGGCCGGATCGGTGAGAATGCCGACGTGCTTGGCAACCGCGCGCGGGCGATAGCGGAAGATGACGACATCGCCGCGCGTCGCCGCGGTGCGATCGATTTCGCGGAGATGACGGCGTGCAGCGGCGAGCATGGTCTCGACACCCGTCGCTTCGGCCCAGTCACGCGAGTAGGCCGGAACGGATTCGGCATCGGCGCCGTACAGCGCGCGCCACACGCCGCGAACGAGGCCGAGGCAGTCAGCGCCAACACCCAGCAGGCTCGCTTGGTGATGGTAGGGCGTGCCGAGCCAGCGCCGGGACTCGGCGACGATGTCGTCGCGTGAATAGATCATGATCCGATTCCGCCGGCGCTGACGTCGCCAGCACCCGGTCGCGGTATGTTGCCGGGTTGTGCGACGGCGGTGACGAAGTCGTTGCCGGGCATATGCGGGAAGCCGCGGTAGTTGATCGCGTTGGCGAAGCGCGCCGTGCAAGTTTCGATACGCTTGTCGCAGCCGGCCGTGGCGGTGGCTGTGTCGCCGATGGCGATGACCCCGCCCATCGGTTGCCAAAGTTCGATCTCAATGCCGGCTGCGACGAGCCGGTGGTTTTTGATTTCCATGGAGCGGCCCGCATTGGCCCCAGAAGTGAACGCGAAGACGCCGCGCGTGAACCAGCCGTCAGCGTAATCATCGAGACCGTCGACGACGAGGCGTCGGGAGTCGGTGACGGTGGTGATGGTCGCGGTTGCGCGGAACTCGGGTTGGTCGAGGTTGACAGTGCATCTGGTGTCGCCGAGGTCCGCGTCGCAGGTGTATTGGAAGAGACGGCCGCGCGGTTGTTGGAGATAGTGGGCGAGGCCGCGCACTTCGGCGGCGAAGGCGGTGCCCGTGCGGCGCACTTCGCCGAGGGAACCTTTGCGGGCGAGAATACGTTGCGCGGGATCCTGCCAGTTGACGCGGAAGATCTCGATGGCGGCGTCGTCGAAGTCGCCCGCGGCGAGGGCGATTTCCGAAAGGCGATCAGAGATCAGGGCGCCCGCGACTTCGAGATTGTCGACGCTGAGGCCGACCTGCTCGCGGATTTCGCTGGCGGTGAAGCCGCTGGCGGCTTCGAACGTTGTGCTGTCGAAGCTGAGGTCGTGATCGTGCTCGGTGAAACCGAGCCTCGAACCGTCACGACGGGTGAGACGCCAGCACCAGCACAGCGTCGTTGCACCTGATTGCAGGTGCTCGATGAGATCCTCGCTCAGCGCCTTCATAGGCGGATCTCCACGATCGGGATCGAGGGAATGGCGCCGTGGCTGAAGCCGTGCAGGCTCACCTCGAGTTTGTCGCTATCGAAGCGGACGGGTACGTCGAACTCGAAACCGGCGGTGACGGCAGCGCCGTCTGCGGGAATGTGGCCAGGCTGGAAGGTGAGGATGCCGGTCGACATGTCGACGAGCACGGCGGTTTCGACGGTCTGGGGCGTACCGTCGACGGCGACGAGAACGCTGCCGGTGACCGGTTTGGCAACGCGGCGCTGCCAGGGGGCGTACAGAGCGCCGTATTGTTTGACGAGCGGGAAGGTCGCGCGGGTGCCGTCGCCGACGCCGATGGATTGGTCGAGTGCGGTCGGCGTGGCGGATGGCGGGCAGGAGCGGAAGTCCGCATGGTCTTTCCAGCGGAACCCGTAAAGCCGCCCGCGGCGCTCCTCGAAGAACGCGACGACGGCGTGGAGATCGTCGAGCGATTTGACGCCGTAGCCGGCATTGTAGGCACGGCGCGAGTCGGCCCAGCGACTGTTGCGTTCCTCATGACCGGAGCCAAGCGCGACGACATCGGTGCGTCGTTCGGGGCCACCCGTCGCGCCGCGCGAGATCGCGGTCGGAAAACGGATTTCGTGAAAGCTCATCGTATCGTCGCTCCATGCGGTGCGCGCAGGTTCGAACCGGGCCGCTCTGGATCACATGTTGCGACCGGCGCGGCCAAGGACGCGGGACGCCAGCGCGGCGATCTGCGTTTGCGAGCGCGCGAAGCCTTCGACGTCGGGCGTCGCGATGTTGATGGTGATGTTGGGGCTGCCGCCGCCGGAGGTCGCGACGCCGAGACGGCCGTCGGCGGTTCGGGTGAGCGGCATGATCGCCTCGGGGCCGCGCTCGCCGGCGAGGCCGGTGCGGCCACTCGACAGTGGGAAGGCGACGGGAGAGGCGATGACACCACCCTTCGCGAACGGGATTGGGGTGCCGCGCTGGAGGACGCCGCCATGAGCGAATCCAAAGCCGCCAGCGAAGATGTTGCTGAACATGCTGTTGACCGCGCGATCGAGCGGCTTGAAAGCGGCGCTCAGCACCATTCGGGAAAGGGAGAGTGCGAGATTGCGCAAGACGTCGCCGAGCGATCGGCCCTGGATGGCGATGCCATCGAAGGCGGAGATCATGGAGCGGCTGAACTGGCGGCCGACGACCGAGGTGCGTTGAAGCTCTTCGCGCAGCGCGCTGGTATCCGCAGTGACGTTGATCTGCATGTCGTCGGCGGTATCGGGCATGGGGCGCTGCTCCTATGTGTCGGGGTAGCGGGCGATCAGATCGTCGAGCGTGCGCCGATCGATGGCGCCGTGAGTGGCCTGCGGCCCAAGTGCACCCTCGATGGCGGCGGCGAGCTCGCGTGGGGTCATCGACCACAGAACGGCGGGCGCGAGATGCAACAGGCCGAGGCCGGTGCGCATCACGTCCCTCCAGGGAAAGGGCCGCTGCTGCCGTCCACCTCTCGCGATACGGATGGCGAGGCGGGTGAGGGCTCGGCTTTGGCCATCGCGACGTCGTCGCTGGCGCCGAAGGTGGCGCTGAGCAGCCGCGAAACGATGTCGACGAAACCGGCGGCGCCGCCTTCGGCGCGCATCCGCGCCACCGCATCGTCGGTGACCTGGTGGCCAGCGCCGCGCAGACCGGCGCCGATGATGCGGACGGCGTCACGGGCACTGAGGCGGCCGCGGCTGAAGCGCTCGGCGACAGCGAGCATGTCATCGTTCCCGAATGTGCTCTCGAGTTCCGCGAGTGCGCCGAGGGTGAGACACAGACGCAGCGGTTGCCCGTCGAGGACAGCGTCGATTTCACCGCGGTGGAGATTGGCCATGGAGTCCTCCGTCAAGGCGCGGCGAAGGAGAGTTCGCCAGCGGATTCGAGCGTGATCTCGAAGGCGACTTCGCCGTCGTGGCGACCGGAAAGCTCGAATGAGCTGATCTGGAACAGGCCTTCGACCGTGCCGAAATCGGGGATGACGACTTGCCAGTCGCGGATCGTGCCGTCGAAGACGTAGCTGCGGATGGTGGCGTCCGATGCGGCATCCTTGAAAATGCCGGTGCCGGCGATCCGGGCACTTTTGACGCCAGCGCCCGCGAGAAGCTCACGCCATTCGCCAGCGGAGTCGGCGTGCGTGATGTCGACGGTCTCGGCGTTGAAGGAGATCGAACGGGAACGGAGGCCGGCGACAGCGGCGAAGCTACCGGTGCCGGTGGAATCGACCCTGAGAAGGAGGTCCTTGCCTTTTTGAGCGGCCATGCACGTGGGGTCCTTGGCTGAGAGTGGCGGGCATCAGATGTCAGGGTGTCGGCTCGAGGACGGCGCGGAAGCGGGCGATGACGCGGTAGGTGTCGCCGTCGCGTTCGCGGCGTGTGTCGGAGGACTCGTGTCGCAGATTGACGAGGCGATGATCGATCAGCACCAGCGCCTGGTCGTGGAGCGCGTTGCGGACAGCTTCGGCGATGAGGTGCGGGCCCTTGTGGCCTGCGCCGCGCGACCACGCGTGCACGGTGAACGCGATCTCGGTGCCCGGTTCGGTGCCGGTCGCCCAATCGCGCGCGGTGAAGGCAGCGAGCGAGACGTAGGGAAACGCGGCGCCGCGCGGGACGTCGTCGTAGACGCGGGCGCCGCCGAGCAGGTTGAGCACGACGGTGTCGGCGGCGAGCGTCGCGTGGACCGCTCGCTGGAGATCCCAGACGGCACTGGACATGTGTTAGCTCCTGCGGTCGCGGCGGGATCGCCGGTTGGCGGGGCGAGGAGGCCGCGTGGTCGGCGGATCCGCAACATCGTTGGAGCGCAGACGCGCGATGGTCGTTGTGGGCGTCGCGCGGCGGTCGCGCAGACACTGCTCGATGCGCTCTGCGAGGCGGTGTGGGTCAAGGCCGGAGAACGTGACGACGATTTTCATAGGTCGCGCTCCACGCAGAGGCACTTGAGCCATCGTCGACGTTCGTCGACGTCGATGGCGGCTGCGATGTCGAATAGGCGCGTTCCGCTGCGCAGGCGCATGACCGGCGCGACGCCGGATCGATAGCGGAAGACGATCTCGTGCGAGATGCGCCCGGTGAGGGCATCGGCGTCAACGGCTTCCGTGCCTGCGATGGGCGTGATTTCAGCCCAGACCTCGGCAACGGTGGTCCAGGCTTCGGACGCGCCGCCGCCACCGTCGGGCGTGCGGTTCGCGGCTTCGAGGGTGAGGCGGTGGCGCAGGCGCCCGATCGCGGTGCGCCTCATAGCTGACGCCGCCGATAAGGCATGAGCAGTTCGGAGACACTCGCCGGAATGGTCGTGGCCGTAGCGCCGATCTCGACGGGTTCGCGGTTTTCGTACCAATGCGCGATGAGCAGCAGCAGCGCCTGGCGGATCGGTTGAGGGACGTCTGTGGCCGCATCGCCATATCCGGCAACGATGTCGATCTCGATGCCGTTGGCGATGACTCCGGCGGCGGGCACAGCGCCGTTGCCGCGCCAGACGAGGCGGGCGGGATTGGCGTGACCGTCGACCACGAAGTCGCCGACATCGAGCGTGCGGCTTGAAGCATCGTCATCGTGGAGCGTGACCGCAGTCAGCGACTGGATCGGACGGAGCGGCAGGATGAGCACGCGTGAGGGCGGCCAGGCGTCGCGTTGATGGCGCCATGACTGCGTGATGAGCGCAAGATCTAGCGCTGCCTCGATATGCAGCCGCGAGGCCATGATGAGACTTTGGATCAGCGAATCCTCGCCGCTGGCATCGACGCGCAAATGCGCTTTGGCCTCGGCGAGCGTGATCGGCTCGACGGTAGGCCCGCTGAGGAGAATGTTGGCCATGGCACCTCGCGTTGAAGGGTGAAGCGGTGAAGAAAAGTGCGCGGGCGGCATCGGAAGTGGGGCACCGACGCCGCCCGCGCGCACCCCGGATGATCTGATAGTCCGTCGATCGGCACGGCGCAGGGGAGGAGACTGCGCGGTGACCAAGCAGGCAGAGTCAGGCCGGGGCGTGCGATTTCGCCGGCCGACGCGAGGCGCCTGCATTTATCGACAGCGGCGTGCGGTCCGGACCGGAGGGGGCCGGTCCGGTCGCGCCGGATCATCCGAGGCGAAGGGGACTTTTGGTTTTGGAGTCTGATTCACGCTCTCGATGTGCGCGATGGCGCGCACATCTCGAACGATCAGGCTTCAGGCGATCAATCCGCGAACTGCAGCAACTTGATCGCGTCGAAGTCCTGGACGCCGCCGCCGACACGCTTGGTCGTGTAGAAGAGCACGTAAGGTTTCGACGAGTAGGGATCGCGCAGAATACGGATGCCGACGCGGTCGACGATGAGATAGCCGCGGCGGAAGTCACCGAAGGCAATGGCGTAGGCGTCGGCAGCGACGTCCGGCATGTCTTCGGACTCGCTGACCGGGAAGCCCATCAGCGACGGAGATTCGCCGGGGCTGATCGCGGGGTGCCAGAGGTAATGGCCATCCTCGTCCTTGAGTTTGCGGACGATGGCCTGCGTCGAACGGTTCATGACGAAGCGGGCGTTGGCGCGGTAGCCGGCCTTGAGCGTGTAGACGAAGTCGATCAGCTTGTCGCCGGGGTTGGTCGAGGGGAAAGCGGCGTCGACGCCGGTCTTGATCGCGCCGATGTTGCCCCACGTCCAGCTCGCGTTCGCGACCTTGGTGTAGTGCATGAAGCCGGTCGGCATATTGGTGCCGGTGCCGATGACGAAGGCGGTGCCTTCCTGTTCGGCGAAGGCGGAGCGGACTTCTTCGGCAATCCACTGGTCGATGTCGACAGCGGAGTCATCGAGTAGCGCGCCGGTAGCGGCGGGCATGGCGTAGAGCTCGGTCGTCGGGAATGAGAGTTCGGCGAGCGTTGGCGACGTCGTCTCCGGTCGCGCGGCAGTGCCACCGACCCAGCCGGTGCCGGCGCCGGCAGTGGAAAACGGCTTCTTGTAGACCGAGCCGGAGACCTGGCGGACGCTGGCGATGGCGCGGATTGGCGAGATTTCCTTCAGCGCCATGTTGACCGACGCTTCGGTTTCAACCGGCACAAGGTAGCCACCGTCCGGACCCGAGCCGACGGAGAGCGCCTTGCCTTCAAGGTCGAGAAGGCCGGTCGCCTCGCCCTTGCGGATGTAGCCGTCGAAGGCGGCTTTGTGTTCGCGGGCGTGATGGCTGCGTGGTGCGCCTGAGCCGAGCTGCGGGCGGGCAGCCTTGAGGGTCATCTCATCGATGCGGCGCTTGTGGTCGTCGAGCGCGCGGTCGAGACGGTCGAGCTTGTCGGTCGTGAGCGGGTCGGCCGCGCCACGCGTCTCGACTTCGGCGATGCGGCGATCGTTCTCTTCCTTGTAGGTCTCGAAGGCGCGGAGCAGGTCGTCGAGGGCGAAGCCGAGATCGGCCGACGCTTTGATTTCAGGTGCGGACGCGGAAGTCATGGAGCTGTTGATCCTTTTGAGTCAGGCATGGAGCGGAGATAGGCGGCGACGGCAGCGCAGCGTTCCGCGAGTCGGGACGCCTCTATCGGATCGGTCGCTGCATCCCGCAGAGCGGCCAGACCCTTGAAGCCGGAGCGGAGCACCGCCCTGGCCTCGGAGCGCGTCAGCCCAGCGTCCTGCGTGAGCCAGCGCTCGAATTCGCGTTCCGATGGCCGGGCGTGCGCGAATGGCCGCGACTTGATCGCAGCGATGCGGGCTTCAGGCAGCAGCGGAAACGTGACGATGGAGATCTCCCAGAGATCTATTTTTTCGATGCGGCGTATGCCGCGATGGCGGTCGCGATGGGCCTTTACGGTGCGGAAGCCGATTGAAAGACCGTCGATGGCGCCGGCGCGCATCAGCGATAGAACCTCGCGAGCACGGGCAACGCTCGGCATCAAGCGACCGCGGACGAAGAGCCCTTTGGCGTCTTCGGCGATGGTCTCCCAGATGCCGATCGGCTCGGCAGGATTGTGCTGGAACAGCATGCGCACGCCGGTGGGACCTCGAGCAGCAATCGAGTCGCGGAATGCGCCGGCCATCACGACATCGCGGCCGAGATCCTCGCGGCCGAATAGCGACGCGTAACCCTCGAAGCCGCCGTCGTCGGCGATGCTTTTCATGTCGAGCGCGGTGAACTTCGCTTCGTGGGGCGTGACGGGAGCGGAGGTGTGCGGCCGAGGTTCGATCACGATGAGCGCTCCGGATGGGTGATCACGTCGCGGCCATCGATCGGGCTGTAGCCGGCGGCGGCACGCTTCTCGTTGAGCGTGAGGAATGTCGACTTGTCGAGGCGCGCCCAAAGCGCTTCGCGTTCGGACGAGAGCGCTTCGACCGCGTCGAAATCCGGTCGGAGTTCGAGGTCAGCGTCCCAGGCGGGCGACAGCCAGCGCGAGAGCGCCTTCGACGTCCGCCCGACGAGCGGGATGATGGTCTGGCGCCAGAAGCCGCGCGTGGCTTCGGCCATGTTGGCGTAGGTGTTGTCGCCGGGGATACCGAGCAGCATGGGCGGCACGCCGAGGGCGAGCGCGATCTCGCGGGCGGCGGCATTTTTGGATTCGAGAAAATCCATGTCCTTTGGTGACAGCGACATTGATTTCCAGTCGAGGCCGCCCTCGAGCAGTAGCGGCCGGCCGGCGTTGACGGCGCCCTGAAAACCTTGCTCGAGTTCGGCCTTGAGCCGCTCGTATTGTTCGCCCGTCAAGTTGCCGTCGCGGGCGGTGTAGACGAGGGCGCCCGAAGGGCGGGCGGAGTTGTCGAGCAGTGCCTTGTTCCAGCGGGCTGCGGTGTTGTGGAGGTCGATCGCAGTAGCGGCAGCTTCGAGAGGGCTCATCCCGTAGTGGTCGTGGGCAGCGTGAAAGAGCTTCATGTGGAGGACGCTGCGGAGGCCGGGAACATCCTCGCCGGCGAGGCGAACCGTGCGTCCGGCGACAGTGTACTCGTAGGCCTCCGGCCAACCGTCGGCGCCGGGGACGACCTTCATCCGGTCAGGCCGCAGCGCGTGCAGCTCGCGGACATCGCCGTCAATGGCGACAGCTTCGATGTAGCTGTTGCCGGCAACGAGCAGGTGGCCGAACAGAGCTTCGAGGAACTCCGGGCCGACCTGGATCGGGTTGGGGCGGTTGATGAGATCGAGCAGCGGATGCACCGGGATCTCTTCCTCGCCTCGGTAGAGGAGAAGCGGTACCGACGCGGCCGTCTCGGCGGTCATGCGCACGCAGCGGTAGACGATCGCGTTGCCCATGAAGCCTTCGCGGGCGAAGGCTGAGTAGTCGCGTGGTGTCCACATCGGCTGGCGCAGAGACTCGAAAGCGATCAGAGGGCCGGCGGCGCTGGCTTTCGATTCGGTGGACGGTGTGGATGTTCGCCAGGCCATGGCTCCGCCGGCCAGGCGACCGAGAAGGGCGCCGAGCGAGGTCGCAACACGAATGGGGGTCATTCAGAGCGTCCGTATGGTTGGGCTGCGCGGGTTCGTCAGCATGAGATCGGTGAGCGCCCACACGAGGGCGTCGAGTCGATCAGGGCTTTTGCCTTGAGCAAGGCCGTCGGCGCCGAAGGCACACATCTGGGATTCGAGATCGGGCCATTCGCCGACATGAACCACGCGACCTTCGGCATAGAGCGCGGAGACAGGTTCGGCGCGCACCCACTTGCCGCGCGTGGCGCGGACGGCGCGGATCGGGACCGAAGCGTCGACTTGGCGCATGACGCCGACGACGAGATCGCCGCCCTGGTTGACCTCGGCGACGATGCGGTCGGCGGCGAAGTCGCGGTAAGCAGCTATGGCCGCGCGGGCCCAAACGGAGGGTTCGCGGCCGCGGATCGTGCGATCGGCGAGAACGTAGGCACGGCCGTCTTCGCCGAGGCCGGCAACGATGATCCCGCAGGCATCCGAGTTGGCGTTCGAGGTGACGGGCGGGTCAACGGCGACGACGATGCGGGCGAGTTCCGGCGGAGCGGCGACGCGGTGCTGGTCGAGCCAGCTCTTTCGCCACAATCCACCGCCGCGATCCTCGACGATTTCGCCGTCGATCTCCTGTCGGCCGAGAGCCGTGCCGCCGTAGCGTTTGAGCACACCGGCCAGGAACGACGGCGCGAGGTTCGCCGCGTTGTCAGTGGTCTTGGCGCGGGTCGTGATGGTCGCCTCGTCGGCCATTAGTTTTTTCAGCAGTGCGAGCGGTCGCGGAGTCGTGGTCACGACAGCGCGCGGGTGGCGACCGAGACGAAGCGCGAACTGCAGCATGTCCCAGGCGTTCTGCGCGCGCCGCCATTTAGCGAGTTCGTCGCACCAGGCGGCGTCGAACTGTGGCCCGCGCAAGTTGTCGGGATCGTCGGCGGCGTACATCTGGGCAACGGCTCCGTTCGACCATTGGATTTGATTGCGCGAGACGTCGTAGTGCGGCCGCTCGAGCGGCGCGTGGACCGACAGCAGGCCCGACACGCCTTCGACCATGACGCTGCGGACTTGGGCGATGGTCAGGCCGATGAGAGCGATGCGACGGGCGGGCTCGTTGCACTCTGCGTCGAAGCCGAGGGCTCGGGCGCGGACCCATTCAGCGCCGGTGCGAGTCTTGCCCGAGCCGCGGCCGCCGAGGATGAGCCAGGTTTGCCAGGGTTTGCCGGCGTCGGTGGCGGCAGGTGCGAGCTGGTCATCGCGCGCCCATACCGGCCAGTCGTACGCGAGGCGGATGATTTCGGTGGCGGTCAGTGTCGCGAGCGCGCTTTCGCGAACCGCTTCAGGCAGGGCGGACAAGCCGTTCAAGACGTTCCGCAACCTCTCGGCGGAAGCGCTCCGCTTCGTCGGCGAGCTGGTGCTCGGCTTGCTGATCGATGGGAGCGGCGGCGGTTCCGGGGATGCGCTCGAGGTCAGCTTCGATCTCCGTCACGCGACTGAGGTTGGCGATGAGGGCACCGATGGCGCGGGTGTCGCGCTCGTGGTCGGCGGCGGTCGTGTCGGCGGATCCTTGTTCTGTGGCCATGTCGTGTGCCATGCGGCGTTCCATTTGCTGGAGCTTGGTATCGATCGCGGTGTAGAGGCGGCGGACGAGGGTGCGGCGGGCCTTGAGCGAGCGAGCGGTAGAGCCGGTCGCCGCGGCCGGACGCTTAGATCGGGACTTGGGCGGAGATGCCTTCGCCGCCGGTGCTGCCACTCGGGTGGCGTATGGTTTGTCGGCAGGCTTATCGGACTGTTTCGATGGCCGACCATCGCTGTGGCGAGGCCGCCGTGGCGGCCAACGCTCGCGCTTGGCGCGCCGGGCGATGCGCTGGGCGGAAACGCCGTGTCGTTCGGCAATACCGGCGATCGCCAATTTGCCATTGAGATACAGACGACGGATCTCCGACCAGTCGGGTTGATCCGGACCGGTCATGCATAAACACCGAGTTGTTTGGGGTAAGCGCTGATCCAATGTGCCTCAAACCGGCAATGGCGCCGCAGTCCGGGTCACACTTCTCAAGCGATACTTGATTTGTATCAAATGATCGTTTCGATGTCAACATGTATTGGCCGAAAGTCGCGCCAAAAAAGTAGATTAGTCTGAATATATACTGATGTAATACTACAATAAAGCGACCGTAGACGATGACATGATTGGCTGCGGCGGGGATAAATTTATGGATACTTGCCCGCGGAGCGCGAGATCATCGGTCGGGTTGTCGGTATTTCATTTACCATTCGGCAATCCAACGCCGCGAATTAAGCGATGATTCAACAATCTCGTATTTGATGCAGGGAGCGAATTCCGGAAGGCCTGATGAGTGAGGCGTAGGTTCATGCTGCCATCTCCCGATGCTCCGGTTGTGGAGACGTCCGACAAGCGTTCGGTGCTGAAGCGCTGGCGCCGGGATCGGTCGGGCACCACGGCGATCGAGTTCGCGTTCGTGGCAACGCCGTTTTTGATGCTGCTGTTCGGCATCATGGGCGTGGGGCTCTACTTCTTCACGACATTCTCGCTCGAGAATGCGGTCGAGCAGACCGGCCGCCTGATCCGGACTGGTCAGGTCCAGCAGGGTGGCATGACGGCGCAACAGTTCAAGGACAAGGTGTGCGAGCTCGCGCCGTCCTTCGTCGACTGCACCAACAAGATCCGCGTCAATGTTCTGAACTATCCGGATTCCGAAGCGATCGGGCCTTCGACTCTGCCTCAGTGCCTCGATGCGGCCGGCAACCTGAGTGATGTCACGTCCTTCGCGCCGGGCGATGCGGATCAGGTCGTGCTGATCTGGGTTTGCTACGAGTGGGCGCTGGCCTCCAAGATTCCGTATCTCAACCTGGGCAACATGGCGAACGGTTCACGCCTGATCCAGGCCGCGACGACGTTTCGGACCGAGCCATACAATTGATGGGTGCGCAGTGACATGATGAAACTCGTCAAGAAGGCTCTGCAGCGACGCTGGTCTCGCCAAAGCGGCAATGGGATTTTCGCCCGGTTGCGCCGTGAGACCGGCGGCATGGCCGCGATCGAGTTCGCGATGATCGTGCCGATCATGTTCTTCCTGTTCGTCGGCACCATTGAGTTCAGCCAGGCGCTGACCGTCGACCGGCGCCTGACGCAGGCGGCAAGCTCAACGGCGGACCTCATCGCGCGCGCACCGAACTCCGGATTGACCGCGGCGCAAGTTGATCGCGATCTCAAGATCGTCGAGCAACTGATCGCGCCCTATGAGCTCGAGCGGCTGTATGTGAAGGTGGTCAGCGTCATCGCGCAGGGCACCCCCGGCAATCCGTCGGTGCTCACCTACTCCGTCGACTGGTCGCGGGACAATCTGGCGGGAACACCGCACAACCGCGGCGACACCTTCAATGAAATTCCCCAGGGACTTCTGGTGGCGGGCGAAAGCGTGATCTTCTCCGAGGCGACCTACAACTACACCCCGCTGGTGTTCAACTACTTCATCCAGTCGGCCTTCAACATGACGGAGCGCTTCTACCTGAAGCCGCGCAATTCGAGCTGCGTGCATCTGCGCCCGATCAATTGCGTCACCGGCGGCACGATGTCCTGACGGACGGCTCATCGACCTGCACAAACGGAACGGCCCGCCGATTGCTCGGCGGGCCGTTTCGCTTTGTCGATTGGTCGTTGGCGATCAGCGCTTCGAGAACTGGAAGCTGCGGCGGGCTTTCGCCTTGCCGTACTTCTTGCGCTCGACGATACGGCTATCACGCGTCAGGAAGCCGCCCTTCTTCAGTGCGGCCCGAAGCTCGGGCTCGAAATAGGTCAGCGCCTTCGACAGCCCGTGGCGGACAGCACCAGCCTGCCCGGACAGACCACCGCCGGCAACCGTCGCGCGGATGTCGTACTGGTCGATGCGCTCGGCGGCGACGAGCGGCTGGCGCAGAATCATCTGCAGCACCGGACGCGCGAAGTACGTCGAGACATCCTTGTCGTTGACGGTGATGCGACCGGCACCACGCGAAATCCACACGCGGGCGATTGCGTTCTTGCGCTTGCCGGTTGCGTAGGCGCGACCCTGGGCATCGAGTTTCTGGACGTGCATGGGCGCCGCATCGGCAGCGGCCGACTGGCCAGTGAGGCTTCCGAGATCCTCGAGTGACTTGGCATCTGCGTTCATGGCGTCAGACTCTCTTGTTCTTGCGGTTCAGCGCGGCGACATCCAACGGAGTCGGCTGCTGCGCTTCGTGGGGATGGGCGGGGCCGGCATAGACCTTGAGGTTGGTCATGAGGCGGCGCTGCAGAGGTCCGCGGGCGAGCATCCGCTCGACGGCCTTGACGACAACGCGCTCGGGAAACTTGCCCTCGATGATCTGGCGGGGCGAACGCGACTTGATGCCACCCGGATACCCGGTGTGCCACTCGTAGCGCTTGTCCTCGTACTTGTTGCCGGTGAACACGACCTTCTCGGCATTCACGACGATGATGTTGTCACCCATGTCGACATGCGGGGTGTACGACGGTTTGTGCTTACCCTTGAGGCGCATGGCGATGAGCGTGGCGAGGCGACCGACGACGAGACCCTCGGCGTCGATCAACACCCACTTCTTCTCCACCTCGCCGGGTTTGGCGCTGTAGGTCTTCATTTTGTTGGTCCTCGAAAAATGGCGCCGTGCCGATCAGTCTGATGACCGGAGCGCGATCACGTGCAGTGGTGGTGCGTAGCGTCCGACGAGCGTTGCATCGGAAATGCCTTCGCTCGCGGATATTGAAACGGAGCAAGCGCGTCCGCGAAACCGCAGATCAGCACTTTGTGCGCTTCTTCTAGAGGGCATTCGCGCCGAGGTCAACGAGTTTGAGGCATCGCTTTGGCGATTTAAATCAAGAAAATCAATGCCATACTGAAGCGGTATGATGGTACCGCATTGGCGGTATCTCTATACCCCATCAAATTTTACAGGTGCCACGAGGGCATAGGTGCCGGTTGCGTGCGCGATGATATCGGACCCACCGTCGGAATAGAGGGCGACATCGGCATAGGCGAGCCGGCGGCCCACACGCACGAGACGGGTTTCGGCAATAACGTCGCGCGGGGGTGGTCGCATGAGGAAGGTGATGTTGAGGTTGCTCGTCACCGACGGGATAGCCGGGGCGCCAAGCCGTCCGATCAGCGCCGCATAGATGGAGAAATCGGCGAGCGTAAACATGGCTGGCCCGGAAATGGTGCCGCCCGGGCGGGTATTGCGATCGTTGAGCCGCATGCGGACGCGTGCGGAGTCGGGGCCGATCTGCTCGATCTCCATGACGCGGCCGGCGGCGTGAATCTGGGGAAACGCCTCGTCGATCAGTTCGGTCACGGCGCTCGCGGAAAGGTGTTTCGGTAGCGGGGTATCTGTTGACATCCTTAATGGCGTCCCACTCTGGTGATCTGCTATGACGTCGCCGGCATGAAAGTCCAAGTTTGGCGCGTGACGCGCACTTGAAAGACTTCGAACGAGGAGAAGGCTCAATGCTCAGCAGGTTTGGAACTCTTGCCGCACTGGCGGCAGCGGTGGCGGTCGGTCTCGCGTCGCTCCTGTCCGTGCCGCTGGCCGGAGCGCAGGAGGCGTTTAATCAGATCCAGTTGACCGAGAAGCATGTCCAGGGATTCATCTCGGCGCAACCCGACATCACCAAGTTTATCGAGGCGAACCCCGCCAAGGAAGGCGCGGCGCCGACAGACAAGCAGCAGGCCGAACTCGACGCAATCGCGAAGAAGCACGGCTTCAACGATTACACCGAATACGATGACGTTGCCTACAACATCTCTGTCATCCTGAGCGGCATCGATCCGGACACCGGCAAGTATTCCGATCCGATCGAACTGATCAAGAAGGAGATCGCTGACATCACCGCCGACACCCAGATTGCCGCGGCGGAGAAGAAGCAGATGCTCGATGAGCTGAACGACGCACTGAAAAACACGCCGCCGGTCAAATTCCCGGCCAATGTGGCGGTGGTCTCGAAGCATCGCGCGGCGCTCGAGAAAGCGCTGGGGCAGCAGTAGTCGAGGCCGACGTCGCGCAAGGGCAGGCAGATGCAGGATCGCGCCCCGGAGCACACCACCGACGACGTGT
>LNFM01000687.1_pt1 | contig 131399 bp, 126 predicted proteins | sample 596031 | NCBI WGS metagenome assembly LNFM01 (sample SAMN04254537, study PRJNA301005) | activated carbon metagenome | isolation source: dual media filters at the Ann Arbor, Michigan drinking water treatment plant | place: USA: Ann Arbor | reverse complement strand
CTGCGAAGAAGGCTGCTGCGAAGAAGGCGCCCGCTACCCCAGCCCCTGCGGCGGCCAAACCGGCCGCACCCGCTGCGAAAACCTCACTCAGCCCTCAGGCTGCGTGGCCGTTTCCGACAGGCACCAAGCCTTGATGCGAAGGTCCGCACCATGCGGACTTTCGTCGTCAAATCAACCCGGCTTCGGCCGGGTTTTTTCATGCCCGGAACACCTTGCTGGATCGCTCAAAGCCCAAGCGATGCACGATCGATGACATGGTTCTGTCCACCACGACAAGCGATCTTCAGGGCGCCGATCTGGTTGCCCAGTTCGACACACTGGCGCAGAGACCAGCCTCGCTCCAGCCCGAAAAGCAGCGCACCGCGGAAGGCGTCGCCACAGCCGGTCGGATCCACCACCTCGGTGGCCGCCACGCCAGCCACATGGGTCCGCTGGCCTTGCTCCCAGACATCGCAGCCGTCTGCACCCAGCGTGACGACGACGCCTGCGAGGTGAGAGCTTGACAGTGATTCGAGGCTCTCACCTGTGCGATCGCACAGCATGCGCGCCTCGTAGTCATTGACTGCGACCCAGCGCGCCTGGGACACGAAGCGCTTGAGCTCGACGCCATCAAACATCGGCAGGCCTTGGCCGGGATCAAAGACGAAAGGGATGCCTGCTGCTGACAGCTGCGTGGCGTGCTCGAGCATGGCGTCGCGTCCGTCGGGCGCGATGATGGCGATGCGAATGTCGCTGCGCGTTGGCACGGGCGCTTGCTGTGCTGACTGCATCGCACCCGGATGGAAAGCTGTGATCTGGTTGTTGCTGCTGTCGGTGATGATGATGGCCTGTGCCGTGAAGCTGTCTTCGACGCGGGTGATGTGCTCGGTGCTGACCCCCCAGGACTGCAATCGCTGCAGGTACTCGCCGCCGTCGCTGCCGATGGCCGCCAGCACCAGCGGTTCGCCGCCGAGCCGACTCAGGGTGTATGCAATGTTGCCGGCGCAACCGCCGAACTCCCGTCGAAGGGTTGGTACGAGGAAGGACACATTCAGGATGTGGACCTGTTCGGGCAGGATCTGCTCGGCGAAGCGGCCTGGAAAGGTGGTGATGGTGTCGAAGGCGAGAGAGCCGCAGATCAAGGCAGGCATGGGTGCTCCAGGGGATGGTGACAAGGCAGACCGGCACGCGGGCCGGCGCGATCAAGGATAGAAAACTTCGACGGTATAGCCGGTGACGCGACCGCCGCTGACCTGAAACCGCAGCGACAACGGTGTGTCGAGTCCAGGTGCCAACCGCGCATCGCTGACACCGAAGTCAGCGGGCGACAGCGACCGCCGCGCGACCAGTTCGCCATCGGAGCCGGTCAGACTCAAGTCGACCGACGGCATCGCAATGGCCCACTCACCACGGTTGCGCAGCGTGATGGCCAAGCGCATGGCAGGTGCCTCGGGGGCAGGCGCTGATGCAGCATCGTCCGGTGTCGGCGCAGCGACTTGGCTCTGGGTCAGGGCGGTGTTTTCGATGCTCACATCGGAAATGCGCTGCAGCGTGTCGATGCTGCAGCGGGTGACTTCGCAAAAGCGCTGCAGCCAGGGCATTGCGCCGGGATGCTGCGCCGCAATCACCTGCCGGAAATGATGAATCACTTGCGCGCCGAGCAGCAGCGCTGACAAAGCGACAAGGCACCACAGCATTCGGCGCACAGGTGGCTGCTGCCAGCGCTCGTTGCGCTGAGCTTGCTTCAGGAAATCGGGCGTGACCTCGGCAGGCGCCTCCGTGTCCACGGAGGGCGGTCCGGCATCGCCTTCGCTGAACGATGCAAGGGCGGGTTCACGTGCCGGTACAGGGTTCAGCGCGGAATCAGGCGGGGTGTCTTCGGCCTCGGCATGGGTGCCGGCATGCACATCGGACTCAGGAAACTGGGGTTCCTCGGTCGCAGCCAACGCCGATGAAGGGGCTATCGGCTCGCTCTGCATCCACCCCTGAGGCTCAGCGTCCGGAAGCGCAGCGGCTTGAGCGTCCTCGGTGCCATCGGGGGTGAGCGACGCAGTGTCCACCAGGTCGTTGTTGTCTGGCTCTGCAACGGGGTCGGGATTGGCGACCTCTTGCGGCGCCTGCCAAGGCGGTGGGGCCTCGTTGTCGAGATCGAACAGGCTCTCCTGCGCATTGAACACCGTCTGGCAGCGCCCGCAGCGCACCCAACCTTCGGACACCTTCAATTGGTCCTGCACCACCCGGAACATGGTGCCGCAAGCAGTGCAACGGGTGGCCAGATTCATCTTGGAATGATGCCACGCGTGCGGCTGAAAAAGCCTCAAGCCGGCCGTTGGGCGGTCATCAGGATCCAGCCGTCTTCCGCATCGCAGACCTCAAGCGTCAGCCACGGGGCATACGCCTCGATCAACTCGTCAGCCTGCCGATCAAGGATGCCGGCCAGCACAAGGTGGCCACCGGCTTGCACATGGCCGCACAGCAAAGGCGCCAGCAATTTCAGTGGTGTGGCCAAGATGTTGGCCAGTACCAGTGGGTAGGCACCGCCGGCGAGTTCGGGCAAGCCTGCTCGCAGGCGCACGCCGTTGGCTGTCGCGTTCTCGACGGTGGCCTGGACGGCTGCTGGATCGATGTCAACTGCGTCGACGTTGAACGCCCCATGCAATGCTGCCCCGATCGCCAGGATGCCCGAGCCACACCCATAGTCGAGCACGCGCGACCAGTGCATGGCGCGTTCGGTCGCGTGGTTTGCGATCCAGCGCAAACACATCCGCGTTGTCGGGTGGGTTCCGGTGCCAAACGCCATGCCGGGGTCGAGTCGGATGACCTTCTGTGCTTCGGCCGGTGCTTCGTGCCAACTGGGCACGACCCAGAACGTCGGTGTCACCGGCACCGGCGTGAACTGCGATTGGGTGAGTCGAACCCAGTCCTGCTCGACCAGCTCGGTGATGGACTGCAGCTTCACTGCTGCTGCCCAGTCCTGCGCCAGCAGCGTGTCGCTGGCGTCCTGCGCCGCCGCCTCGGAATCGAACAGTGCCTTGACGATGGAGCGGTCCCAGCCGCCGCGCGGTGCCGGCATGCCCGGCTCACCGAACAGCGCGCGCTCGGCGTCGGTGTTCGCGTCGGCGTCTTCCACCGACACCGACAGCGCGCCGAGCTCGTCCATCAGCGCGTCCGAGACCGCCTCAGCCTCGTCCTGCGGGCACAACAGCAGCAGCTCGACCATGTCAGTCTGTCGATGTCAGCGCTGTTTGCGATCGCTCATCCACCCTTCGAGGTAGTGGATGTTGGTGCCGCCCTCGATGAACTTCGCATCGGCCATCAGCTCGCGGTGCAAAGGGATGTTGGTCGAGATGCCTTCGATCACTGTCTCCGACAGTGCGATGCGCATGCGCGCCAGCGCCTGATCGCGGGTGTCGCCATGGACGATGATCTTGCCGATCATCGAGTCGTAGTTCGGCGGCACGTAGTAGTTGGTGTAGGCATGCGAATCGACGCGCACGCCGGGCCCACCCGGCGGGTGCCAGGTGGTGATGCGGCCGGGCGACGGGGTGAACTTGTACGGGTCTTCGGCGTTGATTCGGCATTCGATCGAATGACCACGGCACTCGATCTGCCGTTGCGTGAACGGCAGCTTTTCCATGGCTGCGACGCGAATCTGCATCTGCACGATGTCGATGCCGGTCACCAGTTCGGTCACCGGATGCTCGACCTGCACGCGGGTGTTCATCTCGATGAAGAAGAACTCGCCGTTCTCGTACAAAAACTCGAAGGTGCCGGCGCCGCGGTAACCGATCTTCTTGCAGGCTGCAGCACAGCGTTCGCCAATGCGCTCAATGATCCGGCGCGGGATGCCCGGGGCAGGTGCTTCCTCGATGATCTTCTGGTGGCGCCGCTGCATTGAACAGTCACGATCGCCCAGCCACACCGCGTTGCGATGCTGGTCGGCGAGCACCTGGATCTCGATGTGGCGCGGGTTCTCGAGGAACTTCTCCATGTACACCGACGGATTGCCGAACGCAGCACCCGCTTCGCTGCGCGTGGTCTGCACCGCGTGGAGCAGTGCTGCTTCGGTGTGCACCACCCGCATGCCGCGCCCACCGCCTCCGCCTGCGGCCTTGATGATCACCGGGTAGCCGATCGCCCGCGCGGTGCGCACGATCTCGCGCGGGTCGTCGCCCAGCGCGCCTTCGCCGCCAGGGACGCACGGCACGCCCGACTTGATCATCGCCTGCTTGGCCGAAACCTTGTCCCCCATCATGCGGATGCACTCGGGCGTTGGGCCGATGAAGGTGAATCCGCTGCGCTCGACTCGCTCGGCGAAGTCGGCGTTCTCGGACAGGAAACCATAACCGGGATGAATCGCCTCGGCGTCGGTGACCTCGGCGGTCGAGATGATCGCCGGCATGTTCAGGTAGCTCTGGCTCGAAGCTGCCGGTCCGATGCACACGGCCTCGTCGGCGAGCTTCACGTACTTCGCGTCGCGATCAGCCTCGGAGTAGACGACGACCGATTGGATGCCGAGTTCGCGACAGGCGCGCTGGATCCGCAGGGCGATCTCGCCTCTGTTTGCAATCAGTATTTTCTTAAACATCAAACGGCCCGCATCACTCGACGATGAACAGAGGTTGACCGTATTCCACTGCCTGGCCGTTCTCGCACAGGATGCGGGTGATCCGGCCAGAGTGGTCGGCCTCGATCTCGTTCATGATCTTCATCGCTTCGATGATGCAGACCGCTTCGCCTTCCTTGACCTCGGAGCCGATGTCGACCAGCGGCTTTCCTCCGGGGCTCGACGAGCGGTAGAACGTGCCCACCATCGGTGACTTGACGGTGTGACCCGTCGCAACGACTTCGGCGGCAATCGGGGCTGGGGGCGGTGCCACGTCGGCGGCGACCGGGCGAGCGGGCGGTGGTGCGATCACATAGCTCGGCGCGGTGGCGTGCGGATCCGCCTTGACGATGCGCACCTTGCCGTCGGCCTCGGTGATTTCGAGTTCAGAGATGTTCGATTCGGACACCAGATCGATCAGTGTCTTCAGTTTGCGTAGGTCCATGTGGGAGGGCTCCAACAGGTGACTGGGATGTGTGGGCGAGCAGGACGATGAAGCGGTGGCGCCGGTGCGGTCGAAGCGCGCTTCGACCCAGGCATGGGCGACGCGCTCAGCGAGTCCCGCGGTTCAGGGCGTGAGTCAGTGCCAGCCGATAGCCATCGGCGCCAAGGCCGCAGATCACGCCGACGGCTAGGGCCGAAAAATAGGAATGGTGACGAAAGGCTTCGCGCTGGTGGATGTTCGACAGATGCACTTCGATGAACGGTATTGCCACGGCTGCCAGCGCGTCGCGCAGTGCCACACTGGTATGCGTCAGCGCAGCCGGATTGACGAGAATGAACTGCGTGCCATCGTCACGGGCAGCCTGCACCCGGTCTATCAGTGCACCTTCGTGGTTGCTCTGGAATGACTGAAGTGTCGATCCGGCATCCAGCGCCAATTTGTGCAGATCTGCATCGATCTGCGCCAAAGTCAGCGTGCCGTAGACGTCGGGTTCACGGGTACCCAACAAATTCAGGTTGGGGCCGTGGAGCACGAGTATTTGCATGGATGAATGTCTGCAGGCTCTGTAAGAGTCTGGTCACAATGACGCAGCGGCCGGACTTTACGCTAGTTGAGGGCTGTAGTCGTGTGTTTGGGCAAAATTAAGGTACCGATCGAAAGAAGGCTTCTTGAAGCCTGTGCGATCGACGGCCAAGGGCATCAAATGCGCACCGCCGCCTCCCAGCGTGCCAGGTCAGCCGCGTCAAGGGCCCCCAGCTTGCGCTCGATCACCGTGCCGTCACGGCCTACCACCACCGTGAATGGCAGCGAGCCGTTGGCGTTTCCAAGTGTGCGGCCCAGGTCGGTGCCTGCCAGTCCGGCCAGACCGATCGGAAACCCGACCGGACGCTTTGCCAGGAACTCGCGCACCGGTGTGGGGCTGTCGATGGCCAGGCCCACCACGCGCCAACCGGCGGCCTGGTGCTGCCGGTAGAAGCCGTCGAGCAGTGGCATTTCCTTCACGCATGGTGGGCACCAGGTCGCCCAGAAGTTCAGCAGCAGCGGGGCGTTGCGCAGACTGTCCAGCGCCAGTTCGCCGCCTTCGGGCCGTTCGAAGCGATGTGACCAGAACTCCGGTCCGAGTCGGCCGCCGCTGTCGCCGGTCGGCTGCAACTTCTGCCAGGACAGGCCTGCACCCGCTGCGCCGGCTGCGATTGCCGCACCACCAAGTACCCACGAACGTCTTTTCATGTTGAAGCTTCCATCAGGCGGCGCAGGGCGATCAGATCGCCGCGCTGTGTTTTTCCGCTGGCGTCAGGCTTGAGCCCACCGCGCAGGTCGTCGTGGTCGAGCACGGTCAGAAACACTGTCACCGCCTCGCCCAATGCGCGGCTCATGCTGCTGACGCTCAGCAGGTCGACCGGCAGGCCGCGCGGGCCGTTGATGCTCCCGATGTCGAAATCGATGCCCTGGTTCAGCATCGTGATCTCGGCAGTCTTCGGGTCGTCGCAGAACAGCTGCAGGTGCACGCTGGACAGGCGCGTGGCGGTCCCGCGCCAGACGGCGCCCGTCACATGCGGCCGGAATTCACCCAGCCGTTCCATCCAGTCGGCGGCCACCTCGCGCAGCGCTGCCAGTTCGGCAGGCTGAGTGTCGGCGCAGAACAGGTCCAGGTAGGCGCGCACTTCGTCTTCGACGGCGGTGTTGTCGGGCATCTCCGCCGACCGCGTGCTGTGCTTGCCCAGTGCGCGTGCGGCGCGCTGCTTGGCCGGCCCGTACTCCATGCCTTCCTCGACCACCAGCCTCGCGGCGGTGGCGGCGATTTCGGCCGTCAGAGAGGAAGTCATGTCGTGCAGACTCCGCTCAAGGGACTTCCACGGCGCCCATGCGCGCGGCGACGGTGGCAGCCCGCGAGGCAACGTAAGCGGAACCGGGCCGCTTTTCAAAGCGCTTCGGGGCAGGCAGCATCACGGCCAGCCGTGCGGCCGCGATCGGCGACAACTGCGCCGCCGACACATGAAAGTAGTGGTGCGCCGCGGCCTCGGCACCGAACAGGCCTTCTCCCCACTCGACGTTGTTCAGATAGATGTCCAGGATGCGGCCTTTGCTCAATATCGTTTCCAGCATGAAGGTGATGATGAACTCCTGCGCCTTTCGCGGCAGACTGCGTTCCCCTGCCAGAAACAGGTTCTTTGCGAGTTGCTGGGTGATGGTCGAGCCGCCCACCACCTTGGCTTCGACGAGGGGCTTGGGGGTCGGCGCTGCGTTGGGTCTGGCGGCCTGCCGCTCGACGCGTTCGTTGATCTTTGCGACCCGCGCCTCGGCCTTCTGGTTGCGCTCCCAGGCTTTCTCCAGCGCGTCCCACTCGACGCCGCTGTGATCCGCGAAGCCGGCGTCTTCGGAAGCAATCACCGCACGCTTGAGGTTCGGCGAAATCAGTGTGCCAGCGACCCACCGCTGACTCCATTCGATGCTTTGCTTTTCGACCAGCAGGCGCCAGATCTCCGAGCGCTGGAAGCTGGTGGACTGCGGGTCGATGAATCGCATCGCCGCTATGCGTGCCGCGAACGCCAGCTGCAGTGCCAGCGTACACACCGCAAGCAGCGCGACGAAGCGCCAAAGCGACGATGCGCCACGCTTCATGGTGTTCTGGCTACCGCCAGATCGGCCAGACGCTGCTGCAGGGCGGCCAGCACGGGCGCGGTGTTCGGCCTCATCCCGCGCCAGACGAAAAAAGCTTCCGCTGCCTGCTCCACCAGCATACCCAGGCCGTCACGCCCGCGCGCACCATGCGATTCGGCCCACGCGAGGTAGGGGCGGGCCGCGGCGCCGTACATCATGTCAAGTGCCAATGCGCCTGCGCGCAGAACGCCAGCCGGCACCGGTGGCGCACTGGCCTGCAGGCTGGTGGCACTGGCATTGATGACGACATCGAAGCGGACACCAGGGTTGTGCAGTGGTTCGACGCTCAGTGCGACGCCATGCGCAGCGGACCAATCCAGGTGCCTTGCGGCCAATGCCTGCGCTTTGTCTGCTGTGCGGTTGCAAAGCACCAGTGCGGCCGGCCGTGCGGCGATCAGGGGTCCGAGCGCACCTGCTGCGGCGCCGCCAGCACCGATCAGCAGCACCCGTTGGCCAGCCAGCGGTGTCGCTGCGTTTTGCTCGATGTCGCGCACCAGGCCGGCGCCATCGGTGTTGTCAGCCAACCAGCCCCCGCGGGCCGCGGGCTCGAAACTCAGCACGTTGGCTGCTTGTGCCAAGGCGGCGCGCTCGGTATGGCGCGAGCCCAGCTGAAAGGCCTCGAACTTGAACGGCACGGTGATGTTGCAGCCGCGCGCCGGGCCGCTGAAAGGTGCCTGGGTCGCTGGGTCGAACTCGCCGACCGCACCACCTGTCGACGCGGCGAACGCGCGCACCAGCCGGGCAAAACCGCCGTCGCTGTCGATCGGGCACAGCAGCCGGCCATAGCGCAGCGCCTCCCCGGTGGCTTGCGCGAACATCGCATGGATGAACGGCGACTGGCTGTGCGCCACGGGATTGCCCGCCACCAGGTAGTGGTCGACGGATGTCGGCAGACTCATGGTGTCGGCCCGAGCGTGGTGGCCTCGAGGCCCTCTTCCCGTGTGAAGCGGAAGCGTGAGGTGACGACCAGCTGATCTGCCTGCGCGCGCATCTTCGCGTTGAACGGCCCGAACGGGGCGGCAGCCTGAACGATCGCAATCGCCTGCCGGTCGAGCACGCGTGAACTCGAGGCCCGCACGATTTCCGTTTCCACCACATTGCCAGCGGCATCGATCGTCACGTTCATCGTCAGCTCGCCGTACAACTTCTGGCCGCCCTGCTCAGGAAAGTTGTGAGTGCCGCGCTCCTCGATCTTGCGCCGCAGCTGGTCGTAGTACTGCGCATACGCCGCCTCCTTGGTGGCCGGGCTGATGTAGCGCTTCTTGGGTCGGGCGTTCGTCTCGTTGACGCGCTTCTCGATTTCAGCCAGCAACTGCACCAGACGACGGCGACGCTCTTCCTGCGCCCGCTCCTCGGGGGAGCCCTCGTCGGCGCGGTCCAGGGGCTCAGGCAGAGTCGCCAGCTCCCGTCGGACCTGGGTCAGCAGCTGCTGCTGGGTTTCCTGCAACTGCTCGATCTGCTTGCGCGACTCATCCTGCGCATCGCCGACTTCAGGCTGCGGCGACGGCAGCAGCGGTGACGTGGCGCGGCCGCGATCGGCATCGCCCCCACCGGCCAGCGTCGCCTGCGCGATCGCCTGCGCCTGGTCCGGCGCCGCCGCAGTGCGCGAGTTGACCAGCACCACCTCCAACGGCGTGTCCTCGAAGATCCGGTTGAAGCTCTCGGGCGCCACAAAGCGCACCGACAGCAGTACCGCGTGGACTGTCGCCGAGACGATCAGTGCGATCTGCAGGGCCGACAGCTTGACCAGCATCGTGTGGATCGCGGCCGCAGCGACTCAGGACGTTTCCGCCACGGCGACGGCCGGGCCGTCGATTGCTGCGTCCTGCATGTCGATCGCCAATGTCAGCGGGCCGGCGCTCTCCGCGCTGCCGTCTGCCGGGTCGTCGACCTCTGGCGCGTCATCGGCGGCCGTGGCAGGGTCGTCGATCCGGGCGATCACGTTCGCGTGCAGATCCAAGGTCAGCAGGTCGCTGCCGGTGAGGCGGACCCGCACCCGCGCGTTGCGCGGCAACGATTCGGCGCCCAGCGCGCGGAACACCAGCGGCAACGTGTCGGAGCGCACCAGCCCGTCCTTCATGACGGCCGCGTCGAGCTCGGTGATGCCCTCCTGCTCCAGGTGCTTCAGCGTCCAGTAGCGCTCGATCGCCGACTGGAAGCCGTTGTAGGCGCTGTAGGCCGCTTCGAAGCCCGAGATGATCGCGAACAGCGCGGTGTCCTTGTGCCGGAATGGCGCGACCAGCGCCGCGGTTCGCCCGTGTTTGGCGCAGGCAATGATCTGCCACTGATTGACCAGGTCGACATAGCGGCGCAGCGGTGATGTGGCCCAGGTGTACTGCGCCACGCCCATGCCGGCATGCGGCGCCGGCCTGGTGCCCATGCGCACCTTCACGCCCGGCGCCATGCTGGCCTGGCTGCGGTAGATGCCGGGCACCCCAAGCTCGGCGATCCAGCCACCCCAGGTGCTGTTGGCCAGGATCATCGCTTCGGCGACGATCAGGTCCAGTGCCGACCCCCGAGCGCGTGTGGTGATGAGAACGCGCTCGTCACCACGTGGCTCGTCGCCAGCTTTGCCCTCCAGCCTGAAGTTGTAGTCCGGTCGGTTGAAGTTTTCCGGTTTGCCGCGCACCACTTCGCGGGCCGCCTTCAGGTGCCGCGCCAGCCTGTGCGCGAAGGCCAGCTCGGCGGCAAAGGCGTAGTTGGCAGGTGCTTCACCGCTCAGTGATGCCTCGGTGATCACGCCATCAAGTTGGTCGTGCCGCAGATTGGCGACGATCGGCACACGGTCGATGCGTGTCTCACTGCCGGTGATTTCCAGCGTGGCCTCGTTGAGCGTCACATAGAGCGACACCGCTGGGCACTCGCGCCCCGCCATCAGGGTGTAGGCCTGCACCACCTCGTCGGGCAGCATCGTCAGCTTGTGCCCCGGCATGTAGACGGTCGAGAAACGATCGCGCGCGGCCTTGTCGACCGGACTGTCGGACGCGATCGCGAGGCCGGGTGCAGCGATGTGCACACCGAAGGTCACGGTTCCAGTGCCCAGGCCCTGTACCGACAGCGCGTCGTCGATCTCGGTCGTCTGCGAATCGTCGATGGAGAAAGCCTGCACCGCCGCCAGAGGCAGCGTTTCCTTGATCGCAGGAGCTTCCAGCGCGGGGAAGCCGGTGCCCTTCGGGAAGTGCTCGAACAGGAAACGCTTCCAGTGGAACTGGTACGGTGAGTCGATCGCGCCGGCGGCCGTCAGCAGATCGAGCGGTGGCTTCTGCGAGCGCTTCGCCGCTTCGACCACGGCCTTGTACTCGGGTCCGTTCTTGTCGGGCTTGAACAGGATCTTGTAGAGCTGCTCGCGCACCGGTGCTGGACACTGGCCCACCGCCAGCTCTGTGGCCCAAGCGTCGATCTGTGCCAGCAGCTGTTTCTTGCGCTCGATGCCGAGCAGCGCGGCCTTGACAGTTTCTTCGGGCGCCTTCTTGAAGTTGCCCTTGCCCAGGCGACGGAAGTAATGCGGCGCCTCGAACAGCCGGAAAAGGGCCGCTGTCTGATGGGACAGGCTGGCCTTGGCATCAAAGTAGTCGCGGGCCAGATCGGCGAAGCCGAATTCCTGTTCGGGGGCGAACTCCCAGGCAAGGTCAAGGTCGATCTCGCGGGCCAGTGCCTGCGCCTCGGCGATGAGCTCGGCGGGTTGCGGTTTCTCGAATTTCAGCAGCACGTTGGCCGCTTTCACTTTGACGCGCTTGCCCGACTCCAGCTCGATCTGCAGCGAACTGTCGGCTTCGGACATCACGCGTCCGGCGTGGAATTTCCCGGCGTCTTCATAGAGGGCGTACATATGCTGGAGATTGTCACCGATGCGCCTCGGAGGGCCGGGGCACTACAGTGGCGAAGCAGCACGACAGGAGCAACCCATGGTCAAGAAAAATCCATCCACCGCCGATTCACCACCCGATCCGGCCGCCGGGCTGTTCGACAGCGCCCTGGCCGGCCACGTGAAGGAGTCGGCGCAGCAGATCTGGCTGGCCGGCCTCGGTGCATTCTCGAAGGCGCAGGAGCAGGGCGGCCGGGTGTTCGAAGCACTGGTGCAGGAAGGCGTGACGCTTCAGCGCAGGACGCAGACGGTGGCCGAAGAACGGCTGGGCACGGTGTCGGCCCGGCTCGGTGAGCGAATGGCCGAAGTCGGTCAGAAGGTCGAGGAGGTGTCGGCGAAAGCCACCGGCCAGTGGGATCGGCTGGAAACCATCTTCGAGCAGCGCGTGGCGAAGGCGTTGGCCAGCCTGGGCGTGCCCCATGCGGATGAGGTGCAGGCTCTGACCGAGCAGATCGAGCAGTTGCGCGCTGAGGTGGCGGCGCTGAATCCCAGGGCGCGCGCGCCCGCTCGGAAGAAGTCGGTAGTTCGCAGCACGAAAGTGCCAGCTCCGGTGGTGCCGAAACGCCGCACGCCGCGGCCGTGATCGTGATGCGGTCAGACTGCGCCCGGAAAGAACCAAATCAGCGCCGCTGTCATCGTCACATAACGAGCGAACTTGCCGATCGCCATGTACAGCACGCAGGGCCAGAATGGCAATTCCAGCCAGCCGGCCACCGCGCACAGCGGGTCACCGACCGCCGGTAGCCACGACAGCAAGCAGGCTTTCGCACCGAAGCGCCGCAGCCAGCGTGAGGCCCGTTGATGCGTGGGCGTGGACGTGGGGTGTGCCGGTGCGGCCGCGTCGCCACCCGCTGAGTGCGCTTTGCGCCGTTCTGCCACGGCACGGAAAGCCCGACCGGCACCGAGCCCCATCCACCAGGTGACTGCGCCGCCCAAGGTGTTCCCCGCCGTGGCCACCAGCACGGCCGGCCAGAACAGATCCGGGTTCAGCTTGACCAGTCCGAACACCGCCGGCTCAGAGCCCAGCGGCAACAAGGTGGCCGAGACAAACGACACGACAAAAAGGGTGCTGAGCCCGAATCTCGGCAAGGCCAGCGCGGCCATCAGAGAGGCCAGCAGCGATTCGATCCAACTTTGCATCGGCACGATTATCGAGACGCGAAAACCCGTGCCTGAGCGACCGGATGCGCAGCTATACTCTGCCTCCTTTTTGAGCAGACTGGCCCCTCCCCACCCATGAAGATCGGCCACATCGAGTTGACAAACGGACTGTTTGTCGCACCGATGGCAGGGGTCACTGACCGTCCCTTCCGTCAGCTGTGCAAGCGTCTTGGCGCCGGGTACGCCGTCAGCGAGATGGTCACCTCCCGACGCGATCTTTGGGACAGCCTGAAGACCAGCCGTCGCGCAAATCACGACGGCGAGGTCGCACCGATCTCGGTTCAGATTGCAGGCACCGACCCGCAGATGATGGCCGAGGCCGCCGCCTACAACATCGATCGCGGCGCGCAGATCATCGACATCAACATGGGTTGCCCGGCGAAGAAGGTGTGCAACACCTGGGCCGGTTCTGCCTTGATGCAGAACGAACCCTTGGCGTTGCGGATCATCTCAGCCGTGGTCGCTGCCTGTGAACCCCGGCGCGTGCCGGTGACGCTGAAGATGCGCACCGGTTGGTGCCACACCGAGCGCAACGCGCTGGCGATCGCGCGCGACGCCGAGTCCGCCGGCATCGCCATGGTGACGGTGCATGGCCGCACCCGCGAGCAGGGCTACAAGGGCGATGCCGAGTACGACACGGTCGCGGCAGTGAAGGCTGTGCTCCGCATTCCTGTGGTTGCCAACGGTGACATCGACAGCCCGGAAAAGGCGCGCGAGGTGCTGCGGCGCACCGGTGCCGACGCGCTGATGATCGGCCGTGCAGCGCAGGGTCGGCCGTGGATCTTCCGCGAGATCGCGCACTTTCTGGCCACCGGAGAGCACCTGCCCGCGCCCGCGGTGACGCAGGCCAAGCGCTGGCTACTCGAACACTTGCACGACCACTACAGCCTGTACGGCGAGTTTGCTGGTGTGCGTACTGCACGCAAGCACATCGGCTGGGCGGTGAAGGCCCTCCCGGGAGGCGAAGCGTTTCGCAGCGAGATGAACCAGCTTGAGACCTGCGACACGCAGGTGCGTGCGGTCAGTGACTGGTTCGACGCGCTGGCCGATCGTCACGCGTTGTGGCCCGCTGCGATGCCCGCTGCCAACCATCCTTTCATCCGTTTGAGCGCATGAGCAACAAGAAGAAGATCGAAGAGTGCATCCGTGACGGTCTGGAGAGCTACTTCACCGACCTGAACGGCGTCGAACCGGCGGCGATGTACGAGATGATCCTCAAGGTGGTCGAACGCCCCTTGCTCGATGTCGTGATGAAGCACGCCGACCAGAACCAGAGCCGCGCCGCCGAGTGGCTAGGTATCAATCGCAACACCTTGCGCCGCAAGCTGGTCGAACACAAGTTGATCAAGTGAACCCCGCCGCACCCGAGACTGAGCCATGCACGCACTGATTTCCGTATCCGACAAGACCGGCGTTCTCGAGCTCGCTCGTGGCCTGCATGCGCTGGGCATCCAACTCCTGTCTACCGGCGGCACTGCGAAGCTGCTGGCCGAGGGCGGTCTGCCCGTTACCGAGGTGGCCGATCACACCGGCTTTCCGGAGATGCTCGATGGCCGGGTCAAGACGTTGCACCCGAAGATCCATGGTGGTCTGCTCGCCCGGCGCGACCTGCCCGAGCACCGCGCGGCGCTGACGGCCCACCAGATCGACACCATCGATCTGCTGATCGTCAACCTGTACCCGTTTGAGGCCACGGTTGCAAAGCCAGGTTGCACCCTGGAAGACGCGATCGAGAACATCGACATCGGCGGTCCGGCCATGGTGCGCAGTGCGGCGAAGAACTGGGAGCACGTGGCCGTGCTGACCGATGCCTCGCAGTACGCCGGCGTGCTGGCCGAACTGCAGGCCCATGGCGCGGTGCAGCGTGCCACACGCTTCGCGCTGGCCGTCGCGGCCTTCAATCGCATCTCGAACTACGACGCTGCGATCAGCGATCACCTGTCGTCACTGGTGCTGGCCGACGGTGGCGAGCCCTCCCGCGCCGAGTACCCGGCTCAAAGCAATGGACGCTTCGTCAAGCTGCAGGACCTGCGCTACGGCGAGAACCCGCACCAGAGCGCAGCGTTCTATCGCGACCTGCATCCTGCCCCCGGCTCGCTGGTGACTGCGACGCAGCTTCAGGGCAAGGAGCTGTCGTACAACAACATCGCCGACGCCGACGCGGCGTGGGAATGCGTCAAGTCCTTCGGCCCTGACGATGCGCCTGCTGCCTGCGTGATCATCAAGCACGCCAACCCCTGCGGCGTCGCGGTGGGCGCCAGTGCCGGTGAGGCCTATGCGCAGGCCTTCAAGACCGACCCGACCTCGGCCTTCGGCGGCATCATCGCCTTCAATGTCGAGGTTGATGTGGACGCGGCCAAGCGGGTCACGACGCAGTTCGTCGAGGTCCTGATTGCGCCGTCGTACACGCCAGATGCGCTGGCAGTGCTGTCCGGAAAAATCAATATGCGGGTGCTGCAGATCCCGCTGGCAGGCGTCGATCGCTACGGCGCTACCGCCTGGTCGCGCGGCCGCAATCTGCAGGACATCAAGCGCATCGGCTCAGGCCTGCTGATCCAGAGCGCCGACAACCGCGAGATCACCCGCAGTGAGCTGAAGGTCGTCACTAAGCTGCAGCCGACCGAGGCCCAGTGGCGCGACCTGTTGTTCGCCTGGAAGGTCGCCAAGTACGTGAAGAGCAACGCGATCGTGTTCTGCGGTGGTGGCATGACGCTGGGCGTGGGCGCCGGCCAGATGAGCCGCATCGACTCGGCGCGTATTGCGAGCATCAAGGCGGCCAATGCGGGCCTGACCCTGGCCGGCTCGGCCGTGGCCAGCGACGCCTTCTTCCCATTCCGCGATGGGCTCGACGTGGTCTGCGAAGCAGGCGCGACGTCGGTGATTCAACCCGGTGGGTCGGTGCGGGATGACGAGGTGATTACGGCCGCTGATGAGCGGGGGATTGCGATGGTGCTCACTGGGGTGAGGCACTTTCGGCACTGATTGCTTTCGGCGACCGCGCCGGGTGTTCGCCCCGGCGGGCGAGTCACTTTTTCTGCGGGGCCAGAAAAAGTAACCCAAAAGATGTCCCTGAACACCAGCCATTGGGTGACCACGCTTCGGCTAAAGGTGGACTGCAGCGTCTCTGCCACAAGAACCCAATCCGAGGACCCAAAGGGTTGAGGCGTAGCGAGACCGCATGTTTGAACCTGAGCGAGGTAACCGAGGCGGTAGCTCGGAGAGTGTTCTCGGGCCAGAGACTTTGAAGTAGGCGGCTGGCCGAAGCGAGCCACTCAAATGGCTGGTGTTCGGGCACTCTTCTTTGGTGACTTTCTTCTGTGCCAGCAGAAGAAAGTTACCCGCCTGCCGGGGCGGACTCCCGGCGCGGTCTCACCGAAGAACGAGCCGCCTCGCCAGGCACAGGCCCTGGCCCGTACAGCAGAGCCGCAAACAGCATGAACATCAACCCGGTGTTGGACCGCCAGATGTACGACTCCGAAAGGCAGATCAGGAAATAAAACACTGGCAGCCCGATGCGGAGCTGTCGCAGTCCGTCGTCGGGCCAGCGTCGTGTCAACCAGGGCGGTGCCACCCACACGGCGAACAGCAGAACGCCACCCACCACCCCCGTGGTCACGAGGTTGAAGAGCAACTGGTTGTGCGGGTTGCGCGTGAGCAGCCATTCGGGTGACCGCTGGTCGTTGACCACCTTGTACTCGGCCGTGAAATCGCCGGCACCCACACCCAGCCACGGGTGCGCGGCAATGATGTGCATCGTGTTGACGGCCATCTTGTAGCGGTGCGGCAGCGATTCATTGACGGCGGTGTCGAGCTGCTGCGATTCAGAAAGAATCAGGCCGATGCGATCCCGGGTGACCGTGTCGCTGAACGTAACCAGGCCCCACACGCAACCGGCCAGCACCGCCGCAGCGCTGACCAGCGCGAGCACCTTGTGCTTGGCCAGCCGCTGAAAGGCCATCAAGGCCATCATCAGGCTGAAGCCGATCATGCCGACCCGGCTCCCTGAAAAGGTCAGTACGGCGAAGGCGCTGAGCACCGTGAGGGCCCAAATCCAACGCACGCGCCCGGAGGTCGATACCGCCTTCCAGGCGCCCACATAGCCCGCAAAGGCAAGCACCGGACCAAACAGGATGCGATCGACGAAGGGCGCTGTCTCCGTCGCATCCTTCTCGGCCCGCAGGCCCTGCGGCCAATCCGGGTAGTGGTTGAGCTGCAGCCAGTTGTAGGCGGCCAGCACTTCGCACAGGACGACACCGATCGCAAATGCGGCGAGATAGCGTCCGGTGTGCTCGCGACGCGCGACGGTGAAATACAGCGCTGCCAGCAGGAAGAACAGGTACCGCGACACCATGTTCCAGCCGCCTGCCATGTCAGCGGTCCAGAGCAGCGACACCACCACCCACCAGAAGTACGCCTGGAAGACCCAGAACACCGGGTTGCCGCGCAGCGAGTGCCACTTTTGCTGCCACCGACCTTCGATCAGCCAGAACACCAGCATCAGCCCGGTCAACACGTAGGCCGGGGCGATCTGCGTGGGCACCAGGAAAAACAGCGCCGCCAGCAGCGCTGAATTGAGGGCGGTCAGCCGATCGCGCCACAGGGTCGGCGTCACCGCTGAACAACTCCTGCGTCATCGAACACCTTCAGCATGTCGCTGCGTTCCTGCGCCGACTTGAACTTGACGCGGTCCCAGCCGAAAGCGACCACCTGCGTGTCTGGCGGGCACAGTTGTCGCGCGAAAAGCAGTCCGGATGAGCGTACGCCGACGACGATGCAGTACGGCGTCTGACCCAGCCAGACTTCCAGCGGCTCATCAAGGCCGAGCACCCGATAGCCCGGTCTGCACAGTTCGCGATGGCGGTCCTTGGGATGCCCCTTGTAATCGATCTGTTCGATGTCGCACGAGGCCAGCCATTGCTCGATCTGCAGGGCCACCGCATCGCGGTCGGCCGTGGTCATGAGTCCTGCACTCACCAGGGTCTGGCCGATGACCAGCGCACGGCGCGGGGTCAGCCCTGCATCCAACGGAGCGCTGCGGGCGACCAAGGGCTTCAGCACGACGACCTTCGCAGGGTCGTATTCATGAGGCAGTCCGGCCAGCACGTAGATGCGATCGCAGAACGGGGCATCTGAACCGATGCGGTCTCCGGAGTACATCCAGTAGTTCAGGGTGGGCGAAAGCAGTTGGCGCAACTTGCGCGCCCCCTGTGCCACGCGCTTCATGGGGGTGAGCGGGTAGCGTCGGATGCTGAGCAGGCCATCGGGCAGGATGCGGGCGTGCAGGGTGCGCGCACCGCAGCGGCGCGGCAGCGACCGCAGGAAATAGTTGATCACCTCGGTGTCGAACACCGCGCTGTGCAAGATCAGCGTGTCGCAAGGGCCGACCAGCGTGGCCACGAGCTCGATGTTGGCGAGCAGTCTCCGGTGGCGTCCCATCCATCCTGGAAGCGGATGGCGGCGGGGCCAGGGCAGATAGCCGCTCGCATCCCATTCATCGATGCGCACCTGCGGCTCGACGCCGGGTTGATACCAGACCAGCACCTGCCGGGCATCGGTTTCGAACGTCTGAGCGATCTGTCGGGCTGCCAACAGTTGCAGTGGTGAGGCCACGAAGTAGACGCAGACCGTGCTCATGCGCTGAATCCCTGGGCCGAGCACACATCCCGGTAGGCCTGCAGATTGCCCTCGACCATCGCCTCGATCGAAAACTCGGCCAGTGCCAGCGCTCGCCCCGCCGCACCGTAGCGCTGCCGCAGAGCGGGGTCGCCGAGCAGGCGGATCAGGTGATTCGCGAGCCCCTCGACATCACCGGGCTCGATCAGCTCGCCGTTGATGCCGGGACGGACGATCTCCGGGATGCCTCCGGCGCGACCGGCAACGATCGGCAAGCCGCACGCTGCGGCCTGCAGCAGCGCGACGCCCAGGCCTTCCATCTCGGCTGGGTGCACCATCAGGTCAACGCACGGCATGACCCGCTCCAGGTCGTTGCGAAAGCCAGCAAAGTCGACGTGCTTCTCCAGGCCTGCGCCTTGCACCAGCTTCTTCGTTGCCGCCAACTCCGGCCCCTGGCCGAACAGAAGCACACGGGTCCGCGGTTGAGCGGCAAGGACCGCAGGCAACGCCGCGATCAGTGTGCGGTGGCCCTTGCGGGCAATGAACTGAGCGGCCATCGCGATCGTCAAGTCGTCAGGGGCCAGACGAAATTCATTGCGGAACCAGCCTAGGTCATCGCGATGGGGCCAGTAGCGCTGGGTATCGACGGCACTGTGCACGCACACCACTTTGTCGGGTGACAGTCCTGCCCCCAGAAGCACTTGCCGGATTCCCTCGGAGATCGCGACGACACGGTCATAAAGCTTGTATTTCAGACGAAACCAGCCGCGGGGCTCTGGGTTGTCGTTGCGTCGACTCATCACCGTCGGCACGCCCTCGAGCCGCGCTGCGAGCGCGCCCCAGACATCACTGCCGCGGCGGCTGTGCAGGTGAACCAGATCCGGCTTCTCCGCGCGGATCAGCGCACGCACCCTGCTGATCAGGCCGATGTCCTGATCGCCGCCCATCGCGATCTCGCGCACCTGCAGTCCGTGCTCGCGCGCCTGCGCGGCGATGGCGCTGCCTGTCGGACAGACCAGCACGGGCTGCTCGCCGCGCGCCTGCAATCCCTTCACCAGAAAGAAGACCTGCAGGCCTCCTCCGTACAGGTGTGTGCCGGCCTCCACATGCAGTGTCTTCATGCCGGCAGTGACATCACGGATTGGGCTGTACGCAGCACCGTGTCGACCTCGAATGCGCGCATGCAGTCGAAGCGACCCTCACAGGTGGGATGGCGCCGGCAAGGTGAGCAATCTCGCGCCTCGTACATCACGACGGTACGCGGCGCGCGAGCGTCGAGGTAGGGGCGGGTCGAGCCGAACAGTGCCACGGTGGGCACATCCAGCGCACTGCCCATGTGCGTGAGGCCGGTGTCCACGCCAACCAGCAAGGCGCTGCCGGCGATCACCGCGACGGTCTCATCAAGCTTGAGCCGGCCCACCAGATTGGCCAGGCCCAGGACGTGATCTGCGATCGCGGATGACTGCCGGGCATCGGACGATCCGCCGACGAGTACCGGGGTCACCCCCTGTGCCACCAACTGCTGTGCCAGTGCGGCCCAACGCTCATCGAACCAATGCTTCTGGGGGCGCGTGGTGTAGGGGCACAGAACAGCGTAGGGAGCCTTCACGCCTGCAGCGGCCAGCGCAATGGCTGCTGCTGCACGTGGCGCATCTCCCACGGCCAGGTCCATCCGATACGGCGTGGTGGCGCCGAGGTGTCGCGCCAGCGCGCGGTATTCAGTGCCGATCGGCTTGAGTGGGTCTGCTTTCGGCATGAAGCGCTCGGTTGCCAACCAGCGGCCTCCTTCGCGGCCGATCAGGCTGACCCGTCGTGCCGCGCCAGTCCACCAGGCGCACAAAGCGCTTTTGAACAGCCCCTGCGCGTCGAGGGCAAGATCGAAACGACCTGCTCGCAGCCGCCGCCGGAAAGCCAGTACCGAGCGCAGCAGTGCGATGGGGCGTCGTGCACGCCACAGGGCTTGCCATTCGTTGCGGGGCAGCACGATGACCTCATCCAGGCGAGGGTTGTGTCGCAGAAGCGGGGCGGCCGCCGCTTCGACCAGCCAGCCGATGTGCGCCTGCGGCGAGATCTCGCGCAACGCCGCGATCAGGCCGGAGGCCATCACGACGTCCCCGATCGCGGACAGCCGGATGATCAGAATGCGATCGGTGGTCACCGGACGCGTCCCAGGCGCGTTGCCTCGCTGTAAAGCTCGACGTAGGACGCAGCGGCGGCCTGTTCGGTGTAGTGCCGCCGCAGCGTGGCCTGGCCTTCCCCGCCCAGTTGGCGCAAATCAGCGGGGTCGGCTTGGAGGGCCAGCAACAGGCGCTCGGCCAGCGCCACCGGATCGCCGACCGGACAAAACAGCACGTTCACCTCGTCGGTGGCGATTTCACTCGGCCCCTCACTCCGCGTGCAGACCACCGGTTTGGCGTAGTTCCACGCTTCTTGCAGGATGCGTCCCATCGGCTCGTGGCGCGACGGAAAGACCACCACATCGGCGATCTGAAGGTAGGGGTCGGGGCGCTCCAGCCAGCCGAGGAAGCGCACCCGCTCGTCGAGTCCCAGGCGCTGGCATTGTGCTCGCAAAGGCTCGCGCTGCGCGCCGTCACCGCCGAGCAGCAGTACGGGCCGTCGCCCCGCGACTTCGATAGGCAGCCGCGCCAGCGCTTCCAGCAGATCAGCAAAGCCTTTCTTCTCCACGAAGCGACCAAATGACACCAGGAGCAAAGCGTTGTCCGGCAGGTTCAGGCTGTGGCGCAATGCGGCCAGTTCGTCTGACAGCGCGGGGACAGGCGGTGGCACGAAGTTCGGAATGCGGAAGATGCGCTGTCTAGGCAGGCCTGCTTGCAGTAGGTAGTCGCACAGCTTGTGCGTGATACCGATCCAGGCATCGGCGTGACGGTAGTAGCCGTCGATCTTGTAGAAGCCGCCGAGCCGCGCGATGTGGATCGCCGCCAGTTCTTTGGGCACCCGCGTGAGGCGCGTCGCGCGGCCCATGTAGGTCTGCACGATCTGCGGCTGTTCGGCCCGTATCAGGCGCCGCATCTTCAGAACCGAATACAGATCCCACTGGTTGGCCATCGGTACTTGATGCTGACGGATCCCTACCGACAGCATCGGCGCGACGCGGCTGCCAGGCCTGTTGATGGCCACGGTCTCGTGCCCGTCGGCGGCCAATTTTTTGGTTAAGTGAACATAACAATTCTCGGCGCCGCCGTAGCCCCGGGACCCCATCACATGCAGGGATTTCATGAACCCGCGCGGTCGAATTGCATGTGGTGCAGCCGGCTATAGATGCCGTTCAGCGCCAGCAACTCGGCATGCGTGCCGACTTCGGCAATGTGACCCTGATCCATCACCACGACCCGGTCGGCACCGGCAATGGTGGACAGCCGGTGAGCGATGGTCAGGGTGGTGCGGCCACGTTTGAGGTTGTCGATCGCGATCTGCACCAGCCGCTCCGATTCGGTGTCAAGCGCCGAAGTGGCTTCGTCGAGCAGCAGGATCGGTGCGTCCTTGAGCAAGGCGCGCGCAATCGAGATACGTTGGCGTTGACCACCGGACAATCTCGCACCGTTTTCGCCAATCGGTGTTTCCAATCCGAGCGGCATCTCGCGGATGAATTCCATCGCATGCGCCGCCTCGGCGGCCGCAATGATGTCAGCCTCGCTGACCGCATCGCGCAGGCCATACGCGATGTTGGCCGCCACGGTGTCATTGAACAGCACCACGTGCTGGGTCACCAGCGCGATGTTGGCGCGCAGGTCGGCCAGCCGAAGATCCCGGATGTCGATGCCGTCGAGTGAGATGGTGCCGCGGTCCAGCGCGTGGAAGCGGGGGATCATCGACATCAAGGTTGATTTGCCACTGCCCGAGGCCCCCACCAGCGCGACCGATTCGCCGGGTCGGATGTCCAAGTCGACATCGACCAGCGCATCGCGCTCCGCGTTCGGGTAGCGGAAGCCGGCCCCGCTGAACTGCAGATGTCCGGTGGCGCGGGCGATGGTTCGGGTGCCGTGGTCAGGCTCGTCGGGTGCATCGATCACTTCGAACACGCTGCCCGCTGCTGCCAGGCCGCGTTGCAGCACTTCATTGACGTTCGACAGCCGCTTGAGCGGCGCCAGCAGCAATGCCATCGCGCTGAAAAACGACACGAAGCCGCCCACGGTCAACTGATTCTGGTTCGACTGCAGTGCTGCGTAATAGATGATCACGGCCAGCGCGAGCACCGCAATCGTCTGCACGATCGGTCCGTTGGCAGCTGAGGTGGCGACCACCTTCATGGAATAGCGCCGCAGCGCGTTGGCCACCGCGAAGAACCGCTTCGCTTCGTAGGCTTCGCCAGCAAAAATCTTGATTTCGCGGTGTCCGCCGATCACTTCATCGACGACGTGCGACAGCGTCCCCATCGAAGATTGCTGGCTGCGGCTGAGCGCGCGCAGGCGCCCGCTGACGGAGCGGATCACATACGCGATCACCGGCAGCACGGTGAAAAACGCCAATGACAGTTGCCAGTTCAGGTACAGCATGTACCCGAGCAGCCCCACCACGATGAGACTGTCCTTGACGATCGTGATCAGTGACACCGTGATGATCGGACTGATCTGCTGGGTGTTGAATGTCAACTTCGAGATCAGCGCCGCACTGGGTTCGCGGTCGAAATGACTGGCAGGCAGGCGCAGCAGCTTGTCGAACATCGCCGTACGCAAGGACAGCACCACCTTGGTGGCGACTGCGTTCAACGCCGTGACGTGGACGAAGTCGGTCGCACCGCGCACGATGAACAACGCCACGATCAGCAAAGGCATGCGGTGGATCGCCGCCGGGTCGCGATTGACGAAGCTGCCGTCCAGCAACTCCTTCAGCAATGCGGGCAAGGCCGTTTCGGTGGCGGCGTAGCCGATCATCGCCAGGATGCCCAACGCGAAGGTGCGCCAGTGCGGCCGCACTTCTGCCAGTACCCGCAGGTACAACTCCTTCGATGTGTAGGTGGCCGGTGCTTGCAAGGCTCAGTCCCGTGTCACCGACCTACAGCTCTTCGAGACGTTGTGGTGGATAGGTATCCCAGCCCAGACAGCCGGGACATTGCCAGTAGTGGTGCTGAGCATCAAAGCCACAGGCGGCACAGCGGTAACGCTGCCCAGCCTTTGCAGCACGACCGATCAGGTCACCCACCGCCGAGAGATCGTCTGATGACACAGGCAGCGCAGACGTTTCATGTTCGTGCAGCAGTGCCTGCGCAGCCGACAGGGTGGGCAGCTGCGAGAGTTGCGCGCGGGTGCGATCGCGGCGTGCGATCGGATCGGCGTCGAGCGATCCAATGGCGTTCAGCAGATCGATGCTGGGCTTCTTGTCGTGCAATGCCAGCAGCCTCAGCCGCGCCTCGTCGGCATGGCCGCAAGCGCGGGCACTCGCCGCGTAGTCGGCCGCCACGAGGTTGAAACTCGCCGGGTGAGTGACCAACAGGTCGTTCCATACAACGATGGCTTCCGCGTGGCGGTCTTGCCGTGCCAGGCGACGCCCAGCCATCACCACAGGCCGTGCGGCCTGAGGCGCAGCGTCGCGTGCACGCCGCAGCGCGTCGTCGGCGTCAGACGTCTGCTGCTTGGCATCGGCCTCCAGTGCCAGCTCGCACCAGTAGTGCGAGATGCGCGAGGCATAAGAACCCGTGCTGCCACGCTCGAGCTTCAGTGCATCGTCGACTGCCGCACGCCAGTCGTGGGAGCGCTCGTGCAGCGTCAACAGCGCGAGTCGCGCATCGGTGTCGTAGGCCGTGCCTTCGAGCGCGCGCCAGGCGGCTTCTGCGCGATCGAACAGGCCGGCTTGCATGAAGTCCTGGGCCAAGCCGTGCTGTGCGCGATCGCGCTCCGCAGGTGCCAGATCGGCACGGTTGAGCAGGTGCTGGTGCACGCGCACCGCGCGCTCGTACTCACCGCGACGCCGAAACAGATTGCCGAGTGCGAAATGCAGGTCACTCGTGTCGGGGTCTTGTTGAACGGCTTCAATGAAGGCGTCGATGGCCTTGTCGTGTTGCTCGTTGAGCAGCAGGTTCAGACCCTTGAAATAGGCCTTCGGCGCGTCGCGCTGCTCGCGCTTCAACTGACGGAAATCGAAACGCGAAGCCAGCCATCCCAGCGCGAAAGCGATGGGGAGGCCCAGCAGCAGCCACTGAAGTTCAGAGTCCATCACGTGGTGGATGTTCAGGGACCGGTGCGGCTGCCGCCTGCGGGTTCTGCGGGAGGGTTGCCGCGATGGGGGGCATCTTGCGCGTGGCGACGCGGCGGTGCTTCCACCAGGCCGGCACCATCGCACTGACACCGAAGGCGCAGCCCAGGCCAAAGGCCGCCAGCACGATGAAGACCATCGGCGCGCGCCATTCGTAGCCAAAGAACCACCGCACTGCGGCGTCCTGCTGGTTGTTCAGGGCGAAAGCAAAGAGTCCAAAGAATACGAACAGTCTGAAAACCCAGGTGATCACGCGCATGACGTCTCCGCTACTACGTGTTCCGCCGCGCATGGCTGCCGAAGAGCAGTTTGCACGATGTCCTTGGGGTCCAGCCTAACGGAATTCTGCGCGACCTCAGTGGCGAGAGCGAAGCTCGGAGGGCGACGGGTCTGCATCGGCCGGCAGGTGGGTGTCGACTGCCTCGCGCAAAGCCTTGCCGGGCTTGAAGTGAGGGACGAGCTTCTCCGGTACCACCACCTGCTCACCAGAGCGCGGGTTGCGGCCCACGCGAGGTGGGCGGCGGTTGATCGAGAAGCTGCCGAAGCCACGGATTTCGATGCGGTGTCCGCGCGCGAGCGCATCGGACATCGCATCGAGCACGATCTTGACCGCAGTTTCGGTGTCCCGGTGGGTGAGCTGGCCGAAGCGCTCGGCCAGCCTTGCCACCAGGTCCGAACGGGTCATGCCGTCCTTCATGCCATCCATGGCCACGGCCCCAACCGTCAGGAGTTGCCGCCCTGGTTGTCCAGCTTGGCGCGCAGCAGGGCGCCCAGGCTGGTCGTGCCAGCGTTTTCACGCTCGCTGGTCTGTGCCAGACGTTGCATGGCTTCTTGGTTGTCGGCGTTGTCCTTGGCCTTGATCGACAACTGGATCGAGCGCGTCTTGCGGTCGACGTTGATGATCACGGCGTTGACTTCGTCGCCTTCCTTCAGCACGTTGCGAGCGTCTTCCACGCGGTCACGGCTGATTTCAGAAGCGCGCAGATAAGCCGTCACGTCGTCGGCCAGCTGCACTTCGGCGCCACGTGCATCGACCGTCTTGACCTTGCCGGTGACGATCATGCCGCGGTCGTTGACCGAGGTGTAGGTGGTGAACGGATCGCTGTCGAGCTGCTTGATGCCCAGCGAAATGCGCTCGCGTTCGACATCGACGGCCAACACGATCGCTTCGACTTCCTGGCCCTTCTTGAAGTTGCGCACTGCTGCTTCGCCAGGCTCATGCCAGGACAAGTCGGACAGGTGCACCAGGCCGTCGATGCCAGCGGCCAGACCCACGAACACGCCGAAGTCGGTGATCGACTTGACCGGGCCCTTGACGCGATCGCCGCGCTGGACCGTGGTCGAGAACTCTTCCCACGGATTGGCCTTGCACTGCTTCATGCCCAGGCTGATGCGGCGCTTGTCTTCGTCGATTTCCAGCACCATGACTTCGACCTCGTCGCCCAGGGCAACGATCTTCGAGGGAGCCACGTTCTTGTTGGTCCAGTCCATTTCCGAGACGTGCACCAGGCCTTCGATGCCTGGCTCGATCTCGACAAACGCACCGTAGTCGGCGATGTTGGTGATCTTGCCGAAAAGACGGGTGCTGTTCGGGTAGCGGCGCGACACGCCGTGCCATGGGTCATCGCCCAGTTGCTTGATGCCCAGCGAGACGCGGTTCTTTTCGGCGTCGAACTTGAGGATCTTGGCCTGCAGTTCCTGGCCAACTTGCACCACTTCGCTCGGGTGACGCACACGGCGCCAGGCCATGTCGGTGATATGCAGCAGGCCGTCGATGCCGCCGAGGTCGACGAACGCACCGTATTCGGTGATGTTCTTGACCACACCGGTCACGATGGCGCCTTCAGCCAGCGTGCCCAGGAGCTTGGCGCGTTCTTCGCCCATCGAAGCTTCGACCACAGCGCGGCGCGACAACACGACGTTGTTGCGCTTGCGGTCATGTCCTTGACCGGGCGCGTGTCGAGCAGCGAACCGGGCAGGAAGGCGCGGATGCCGTTGACCAGCACCGTCAGGCCGCCCTTGACCTTGCCGTTCACCGTGCCGGTGACGAATTCACCCGATTCGAGTGATGTTTCCAACGAGAGCCAGGAGGCGAGGCGCTTGGCCTTGTCACGCGACAGGATGGTGTCGCCGTAGCCGTTTTCGACCGCGTCGATCGCGACCGACACGAAATCACCGACCTGGACTTCGAGTTCGCCATGGTCGTTCTTGAATTCTTCGATGGGCACGTAGGCTTCTGACTTGAGGCCTGCGTTCACCACCACGAAGCTGTGTTCGACGCGCACCACTTCCGCAGTGATGACCTCGCCCATGCGCATTTCAGAGCGCGAGAGCGATTCGTTGAACATGTCGGCGAACGATTCGCCGCCTTCGGTGATGGCAGTTTGAGCTTGTGGCATGGGGTATTTCCGGTGCAGCGGGTGCTGCGGGTTTGAGTTGTCGAATCCAGCGCCCTGGTGCGCCTTGAACGGCACGAAGGGAAGGCGCTGGGCCTTGAAACCGCTGCGGTCAGGCAAACGGTCCGCGCTGCGACCAGCAATTCAGTACTGCGCCCACCGTCGATTCGATGGAAAGCGCTGAATTGTCCAGAAGCACCGCGTCTGCCGCCGGTTTGAGGGGTGAGACCGCGCGATTCTGGTCGCGCGCATCACGCTCTTTCAAGCCTGCAAGCAAGCTTTCCAGTGTAGTCGAAACCCCTGCGACTTCCAACTGCTGGTGTCGCCGACGGGCCCGAGCGTCGGCGCTCGCCGTCAGGTAGATCTTCAAATCGGCGTCAGGAAAGATGGCTGTGCCCATGTCGCGACCGTCGGCGACCAAGCCTGGCAGCCGGCGGAAGGACCTCTGCAACTGCAACAGCGCCTGCCGCACGGCCGGCCAGGCGGAGATCTTCGACGCCAGCGTTCCGACGTTCTCATGGCGCAACAGCGCGGTGACCTCGATGCCGTCCAAGAGAACGGCGCCCGATTCGAAGCGCAGGTCCAGTGCTTCAGCCAGCGCGGCCAAGGCACCTTCGTCGTCGGCATCGACGGCGCTTCGAATCGCAGCCAACGCGGTCGCCCGGTACAGCACACCGGAATCGAGCACCTGGTAGCCCAACGCCTCGGCCACTGCGCAGGCGAGCGTGCCCTTGCCGGAAGCCGTCGGACCGTCGATGGTGATGACCGGAATCCAATCGGAGCGCGTTCTAGCCACCGAGAACAGCGTCTCGAAGTAGTCCGGGAAGGTCTTTGCGACGCATTTGGGGTCCAGGATGCGGACCGACACGGGTGCGGCCGGTGCGGGCACAGCCAGCGGGTTGAAGGCGGCCAGCGAGAAGCACATCGCCACCCGGTGGTCGTCATAGGTGTGGATGGCCGCTGGTGTCCAGCGCAGGGGCGGCGTGATTTCGATGAAGTCCGGACCTTCGACGACGCCGGCACCGAGCTTGCGCAGCTCAGTCGCCATGGCCGCGATGCGGTCGGTCTCCTTGACGCGCCAGCTGGCGATGTTGCGCAGCCGGCTGGTCCCGTCGGCGTACAAGGCCATGACCGCGAGCGTCATGGCCGCGTCCGGGATGGCGTTGCAGTCGATGTCAATCGCGGTCAGTGGCCAGCGTCCGCGGGAGACCTCGATCCAGCCCGGCCCACCGGTGACCCTCGCGCCCATGGCCTCGGCCGCGTCGATGAAACGAATGTCGCCCTGGATCGAATCGGTGCCGACGCCCTCGATGCGTACCGGCGCATCGGTAGCCGCCAGCGCTCCGAGCGCGATGAAATACGACGCCGACGACGCATCGCCCTCGACATGAATCGCACCAGGTGACACGTAACGGCTGCCGGCGGGAATGACGAACCGCTGCCATCCCTCACGCTGTACCGCAATGCCGAATCGCGCCAGCAGGTTCAGCGTGATCTCGATGTAGGGCTTCGAGATCAGCTCTCCCTCGATGTCGATGATGGCCGTCTGCTCGGCCGTCAACAGCGGCAATGCGAGCAGCAGCGCGGTCAGAAACTGGCTCGACACGTCGCCTCGCACGCGGATCGGCACCGATAGATCAAGGTTGCTCGACCCAGGCAGGAGACGCAACGGCGGGAAGCCCGCATGCCCCAGGTAATCAATGCGGCAGCCCAGCGGCCGCAGCGCATCGACCAGGTCGGCAATCGGCCGCTCGTGCATTCGTGGCACGCCGCTCAGCTCGAAGCGACCGCCTTGCGTGGCGGCCAGCATCGCGAGTGCAGCAGTCAAGGGGCGCATGGCTGTACCGGCATTGCCTAGGAACAGCGATGCTTCCCGTACTGTGAGCCGCCCGCCCAGTCCGGTGATGCGCCAGCTCGAGCCATCGGCTTCGATGTGGCAGCCTAGCGTGCGCAGGGCTGTCAACATCACCTGGGTGTCGTCCGAGTCGAGCAGGTCGTGGACGGTGGTGGTGCCCTCGCTCAGCCCGGCCAACAGCAGGACGCGGTTGGAGATGCTCTTGGAGCCTGGCAGGCGCACGGTGCCGCCGGCATGAAGCAGCGGAGGGATGTCGAGAAAAGGAATGGCGTACATCGAGGTGCCGCAAAGGGCCTGGTTCAGCGCGGCGGTGTCTTGCCTGTGTTCATGGTCCAACCACCGCGTGCCGTTGAGGCAGCGCGTATCAGTTGTTCGAGGGCGTCGGCGTTGCCGCTGCCCATCACGTATTCCATCGCATCCAGGGCCTGCCGGAACTGCTTTAGCTGCTTCAGCAACTCTTCGCGGTTGGCCAGCAGGATGTCGCGCCAGACGGTCGGATCGCTGGCCGCGATGCGGGTGAAATCGCGGAAGCCAGGGCCGGCCAGCGACAGGAAGTCACGCGCCGCCGGTTGCCCTGCGACGCCATTGAAATAGGCGAAGGCCAGCAGGTGCGGCAGGTGGCTGACGGCCGCGAAGGCGGCGTCGTGGTTCTCAGGCGTCATGCGCAGCACCTGCGAGCCGATCGCTGCCCAGACGTCGGTCGCTTTCTGGATCAGGACCGGTTCAGTCTGCGGCAACGGTGTCAGGATGACCTGCCGGCCTTGGTACAACGTGGCGTCAGCGTGTTCGATGCCGGCGACTTCCTTGCCGGCAATCGGGTGCGCGGGCACGAAATTCGGAAGCGCCTCCTTCAGCACGCGGCGCGCCGCGTCCACCACATCTCGCTTGGTCGAGCCCACGTCCATCAGCAGCACACCGGGCTCGATCAGGTGGCGTATCGCGCGGAAGGTGGCCTCACTGGCCGACACAGGTACCGCCATCAGCACGATGTCTGAGCCCGACACCGCCAGCAGCGCCGACTCGGCAGCCTGGTCGATCACACCCATGCGCCGCGCTTTTTCCGTGGTCGAGGGGGATTTGCTGTAGCCCACCACGCGCTTGACCAAGCCGGCGCGACGCAATGCCAGCGCGAACGATCCGCCCATCAGGCCACAACCGATCACGCCCAACTGATTGAACATGTCAGCTTTCCGTCGTGTTTAGAACAACCAACGAAGCACGAAACGACCGGATGCTGGCGAGGTTCTGTTCGCAGTAGGCCTGGTTCTGTGCGAGAGCGCTGTGGCGCGGTGACGTGTTCCTTTCATGTCCCCCGGGCCAGTTCACCAGCCGATCGCTTTGGCTCCAGTCCGGCCGGCCCTCCTCCTTTACTTCACTCCACACGTGACCCCACCTCAGCGCTCTGGCTACGACCGTGGCGGTTGAAGGCCGTTCAAGGCAACAGTGGGTGCCTGCCGAGGATGCCGGGTGACTGGCGCAGCGAAGTGAAGGAGGAGGGCCGGATCTATTTGACTCGAAGCTCCTGAGCAGCGATCCGGCCCGGGGGACATGAGCGGAGCCGGTCACCCGGTAGCCTCGGCTCGCGCAGACCGATGCCTGCTTGGCTGCGTTCATCAACGTCGGCATGGGAACGAAAGCTGTCGTCAACACGGCCAGTTTCATCCTAGTGCACGTCAATCGGGTAGGTGCCGAGCAGCTTGAAGTACGCGCAGACGCCGCGCAACTCCTGCAGGGCCTGGGCCACCTGAGGCTGGCTGGGGTGGCCTTGCACGTCGATGTAGAAGTAGTACTCCCACTGGCCCGAACGCGCCGGGCGCGACTCGAAGCGGCTCATCGACACCCCATGCGCCTTCAGCGGCATCAGCATGTCGTAAACCGCACCGGGCCGGTTCACCACCGAGACGACCAGACTGGTGCAGTCGTGCCCGGAGGCCTGCGGCTGGGGATGGCGCTGTGGGTCGGTGACCACGGCGAAGCGGGTGCGGTTGTGGGCGTCGTCCTGGATGGCGGGTGAGACCACGTGCAGCCCGAACTCGCTGCCTGCGCGGTCGCCCGCCACGGCTGCGAGGCGAGCATCCAGACTGGCCAGTCGTGCGCCTTCGGCGTTGCTCGACACCGGCCGCCGTTCGACATTCGGCAAATGGGTGTTCAACCAGCCCTGGCACTGGGCCAATGCTTGGGGGTGGGCGCAGACGGCCTCGATGCCGTCCATCGAATTCTCTCGGCGCAGCAGGTTGTGGCGCACGAAGAGGCTCGTCTCTCCGATGATGAACAGCGGCGTCGTGAGGAACAGGTCGAGCGAGCGAGCGACCACACCTTCAGTGGAATTTTCGACCGGCACCACGCCGAAATCCGCCGCGCCCGCAGTGGTCGAGCGGAACACCTCGTCGATGCTGCTGCAAGGCACCTTGACGATCGACGAGCCGAAGAACCCCAGGGCGGCCGCCTCGCTGAAGGTGCCTGCAGGGCCCAGGTAAGCCACCCGCGTCGGCGTTTCCAGCGCACGGCAGGCCGACATGATCTCGCGCCAGATGGGGGCCACGCTGTCCGAGGCCAAGGGACCTGGGTTGCTGGCTTTCAAGCCGTCGATCACCTGAGCCTCGCGCTCTGGGCGGAACGCGACCGAGCCTTCCTTCTTTTTCACTTCGCCGACCTGCAGTGCCAGCGCCGCGCGCTGGTTCAGCAGCGTCAGCAGCTCGCGGTCGAGCGCGTCGATCTGCGTGCGCAGTGTCAGCAGATCGGGGTGGGGTGGTGGGGTGGTGTCAGGCATGGATGGCCTCGAACGCATGCATGTGTCGGACCAGCGCCTGCACGCCTTCGATCGGCATCGCGTTGTACAGGCTGGCACGCAGGCCGCCGACCGATTTGTGTCCCTTCAGTTGCAACAAGCCGGCCTCGCGCGCCCGTGCCAGGAATGGCTCGGTCAGCGCCTCGTCGGCCAGAAAGAACGGCACGTTCATCCGGGAGCGGCAACTGGGATCAACGTGGTTTCGGTACAACCTTGACCCATCGATGCAGTCGTACAGCAGCTTGGCCTTCGCGACATTTCGCGCCTCGATGGCGGCCAGTCCGGTCAGCCCCGACTCGCTTTGGCGCTTCAGCCACTGGAAGGTCAGGCCGGCCATGTAGATCGCATAAGTTGGCGGCGTGTTGAACATCGAGCCCTGATCGGCAACGGTCCGGTAGTCGAAGACCGAAGGGCAGATGGGCAGCGCGTGGCCGAGCAGATCGTCGCGCACGATCACCAATGTCAGGCCGGCCGGGCCGATGTTCTTCTGTGCCCCGGCATACGCGAGGCCGATCCTGCTCCAGTCGATGGGGCGCGAGGCGATGTGTGACGAGCAATCGATCACCAGGGGCGCGTCACAACCGAGCACACGCAGGTCAGGCAGTTCCTGGAATTCGATGCCGTCTATCGTCTCGTTGCTGCACAGGTGCACGTACGAAGCTTTTTCACTCAGCTGCCATGACGAAGGCGGCGGCAGACGCACCGGGTGCTCTCCCTTCAGCGTTGCCGCGATGTGCGCTTCGCCATAGCGCCGCGCTTCAGCCTGAGACTTGATCGACCACGAACCGGTCAATACGAAATCGGCGGTATGGCTGGCCGAACGCCCCATCAGGTTCATGGGCACGATGGCGTTCTGGCCCAGGCCGCCACCTTGCATGAACAGGATGCGAAACGCGCTGGGCACCGCCAGCAGATCGCGGAGATCCTGCTCGGCCTGTTCGCAGATCGACATGAAGTCGCGTCCGCGATGGCTCATTTCCATCACGCTGACGCCGCTGCCGTGCCAGTCGAGCATCTCTGCGGCGGCCTGTTCCAGAACCTCCAGCGGAAGGGCAGCCGGACCGGCCGAAAAATTGAACGGTCGGGCCATGGGTGATTTACTTGCCAGTCGCTTTCGCTGGCGGGTTGGCCGGAGCGGTGCCGGACGCAGGGGTACCGATCGCGGTGGTCAGCGTGGTGCGCACCTTTTGCTGCAGGGCCTGGAACTTCGGATCGAGTACCGGCGCTGTGTCAGCGGCCAGCTTCTGCAGGAAGCCGGTCTGGATTTCGGGCAGCAACTGCTGGAATTTCTTGTTGACCGGCGATTCGGTCCAGGCGATGAACTGTTTCAGCTCGTCTTCGGTGAACTTTTCTTCCAACCCGCTTCCGAACGTCGTTGGCACCAGTTTGGCCGTGCGATCGCGCATCAGAATGGATGATTCGTCGACGAATTTCTTGACATCGGCCTCGATCTGCTTGCCGGTGGCTTCGCGCTTGTCGGCCGGTACCTGGGTCTGCAACGCCTGACCCGCCGCCTGCATCAGCTGAATGGCCGGCCGCTCCACGATGCTGCGAGACAGTCCATCGAAATTGGCTTGCTGGAGTTGCAACAATTTTTTGACCAACTCTTTTTTCGCAGGTGAAGTCGGCAAGGGAGTGGGGGTGGATGCCGCGGTCTGCGCCTGTGCGTGGACGGCGAAGCACAGGGCTGTGAGTGCGAGGAGTCGTTTCATCATGGGGTCTCGTTGGGGGGCGAACCAGTGCCGTCGCCGGCGGAGGGGTCATTGGTTGTGTCTGAAGCGCCATCAGCGTTCACGTCGTTCTCGACAATGCGCTGCAAGCCGCTCAGGGTTGAGCCGGGGTCCAACGCCATCAAGGTGACACCTTGTGTGGCACGACCGAGTTCGCGGATCTCCGACACGCGCGTGCGCACCAGCACGCCCTTGTCGGTGATCAGCATGATTTCATCATCGGGGCGCACCAGCGTGGCGGCGACGACCTTGCCGTTGCGGTCGCTTTGCTGGATCGCGATCATGCCCTTGGTGCCGCGGCCGTGGCGGGTGTACTCGACAATGCTGGTGCGTTTGCCGTAGCCGTTTTCAGTGGCGGTCAACACGCTTTGGGTCTCGTCTTCGGCGACCAGCATCGCGATGACGCTGTTCGCTTCATCGAGCATCATGCCGCGCACACCGCGGGTATTGCGGCCCATCGGCCGCACATCGTTCTCGTCGAAGCGCACCGCCTTGCCGGCGTCGCTGAACAGCATCACATCGTGCTGACCATCGGTGATGGCCGCTCCGATAAGGAAATCGCCTTCGTCCAGATCGACCGCAATGATCCCGGCCTTGCGTGGATTGCTGAATTCATCGAGAGATGTCTTCTTCACGGTGCCCTTGGCGGTCGCCATGAAGACGAAGCGTTCGGCCGGGAAGGTGCGCGCCTCGCCGGTCAGTGGCAGCACCACGTTCACCTTCTCTCCCGGCAGCAGCGGGAACATGTTGACGATCGGCTTGCCGCGCGAATTGCGCGAGCCCTGCGGCACTTCCCACACCTTCAGCCAATAGACGCGGCCCTTGTTGGTGAAGCACAGGATGTAGTCGTGCGTGTTCGCGATGAACAGCTGCTCGATCCAGTCGTCTTCCTTGGTCTGCGTGGCCTGCTTGCCGCGACCGCCGCGCCGCTGTGCGCTGTATTCGGCCAGCGGCTGGCTCTTGAAGTAGCCGGTGTGGCTGAGCGTCACGACCATGTCGGTCGGCGTGATCAGGTCTTCGGTGCCCAGGTCTTGTGCGTTGTGCTCGATCTGGCTGCGGCGTGCGCCCAGCTTCGTTTGGCCGAATTCTTGTTTGATCGTGGCCAGCTCGTCACCAATGATGGCCGTGACCCGCTCGGGCGTCGCCAGGATGTTCAGCAGGTCGGCGATGGCCGTCATCACCTCCTTGTATTCGCTGATGATCTTGTCTTGCTCCAGGCCGGTCAGGCGTTGCAGGCGCATCTGCAGGATTTCGCCAGCCTGGTCTTCGCTCAGGCGATACAAGCCATCGGCTTGCAGGCCGAAGCTCTTTGGCAGGCCTTCGGGGCGGAATGCGTCGCGTCCGCCCGGTGTCTCGCCTTCGGCCCGGGCGAGCATCTCGCGCACCATGGCCGAGTCCCAGCTCTTGCTCATCAGCGCGGCCTTGGCGACCGGTGGGGTCGGCGAGGCCTTGATGGTCTCGATGAACTCGTCGATGTTGGCCAGCGCCACCGCCAGGCCTTCGAGCACATGGCCACGCTCGCGGGCCTTGCGCAGCTCGAACACCGTGCGGCGCGTCACCACTTCGCGGCGGTGTTCGAGGAAGACCTCGATCAGATCCTTCAGGTTGCAAAGCTTCGGCTGGTTGTCGACCAGCGCCACCATGTTGATGCCGAAGGTGTCTTGCAGCTGCGTCTGCTTGTAGAGGTTGTTCAGCACCACTTCAGGCACTTCGCCGCGCTTGAGCTCGATCACCACGCGCATGCCGTCCTTGTCGGACTCGTCCTGGATGTGGCTGATGCCCTCCAGCTTCTTCTCGTGCACCAGCTCGGCCATGCGTTCGAGCAGGTTCTTCTTGTTCACCTGATACGGAATCTCGTCGACGATGATCGACTGGCGCTGGCCCTTGTCGATGTCCTCGAAGTGGCATTTCGCTCGCATCACCACGCGACCGCGGCCGGTGCGGTAGCCGTCACGCACGCCGTTGAGGCCATAGATGATCCCGGCGGTGGGGAAGTCTGGCGCCGGGATGATCTCCATCAACTCGTCGATCGAGGCTTGAGGGTTCTTCAGCAGGTGCAGGCAGGCGTCGACGACCTCGTTCAGGTTGTGCGGCGGGATGTTGGTCGCCATGCCGACTGCGATGCCGCCCGAGCCATTGACCAGCAGGTTCGGCAGCCGGCTGGGCAACACCAGCGGCTCTTTTTCGCTGCCGTCGTAGTTGGGGCCGAAGTCGACGGTTTCCTTGTCGAGGTCGGCCAGCATCTCGTGGGCGATCTTGGCCAGCCGGATTTCGGTGTACCGCATGGCGGCGGCGTTATCGCCGTCGACCGACCCGAAATTGCCCTGACCGTCGACCAACATATGCCGCAGAGAGAAGTCCTGCGCCATGCGAACAATCGTGTCGTATACCGATTGGTCGCCGTGTGGGTGGTATTTACCGATCACGTCACCGACGATGCGGGCTGATTTCTTGTAGGGCCGGTTCCAGTCATTGCTCAGCTCGTGCATCGCGTACAGCACGCGCCGATGCACTGGCTTGAGGCCATCGCGAGCATCTGGCAGCGCGCGCCCAACAATCACGCTCATTGCGTAATCGAGATACGAACGCCGCATTTCCTCTTCGAGGCTGATCGGGAGGGTTTCTTTGGCGAACTGACTCATGCGAAAAAGCAGGCGTGGTGCACGTTGAGGGGCTTCGGCGTAGGGCGTTGAGTCACGCCGGGAGCGTCATTGTAGGTGTCGGCTTATGTTGTGAAGTGGCAACAATGAACCGGCTGTCATGCCACTGTCACGAGGGTAGCTAGGATCGTGAATACCCTATGGCACAATGATTTTTTTGGCTGGTCGAGATGAAAGTGCTCGCCAGTCGTTGATATCACCGTAGTTTGAAAACGATCTGATTGCACTTTCTCTGGAGAGGAAAACCATGAATAAATTCAATAACTTGGCTGTGTTAGCCGCCATTGCGGCGTTGAGCGGTTGCGCCACCCAAGGCACGAGCGCACCCGCATCCACCAAGGCTCCTCAGGTCATCGATAACTGGAGAAGCGCAGACGGCATCGTCTGGAAGAACGGCACCAACGAATATTGCTGGCGCAACAACTTTTGGACGCCTGCCACCGCTGTCGCCGAGTGCGACGGCGCGTTGAAGCCGCCTCCTGCGCCAGCCGCCGCCCCCGCTGCGCCTGCGGCTACGCCAGCACCTGCTGCCGCTCCGGCCGTGGTTCCGGCTCCCGTGAGCGAAAAGGTCACCTTCGCTGCTGACGCCTTCTTTGACTTCGACAAGTCGGTGCTGAAGTCAGAAGGCAAGGCCAAGCTCGACGACGTCGTCAGCAAGCTCGGCTCGATCAACCTGGAAGTCATCATCGCCGTCGGGCACACCGACTCGGTTGGCACCGATGCCTACAACCAGGCGCTGTCTGTGCGCCGTTCTGAGGCCGTCAAGTCGTACCTGATTGGCAAGGGTGTCGACAAGAACCGCGTCTACACCGAAGGCAAGGGCGAGAAGCAGCCCGTTGCTGACAACAAGACGTCTGACGGCCGCGCCAAGAACCGCCGCGTCGAAATCGAAGTGGTCGGAACCAAGGCTGCGCCGAAGTAATCGATTTCTTCCGATCTCATCAAACCCCGCCTCGGCGGGGTTTTTTGTTTGGATACCATCGTTGCATGACCATCAACGCCGACCCTCAAGAGCTCGCCAAATTCAGCGATCTGGCCCACCGCTGGTGGGACACCGAAAGCGAATTTCGCCCGCTGCACCAGATCAACCCGCTGCGACTCGACTGGATCGACCAGCGTGCCCGTGTTTCGGGCAAACGCGTGCTCGATGTGGGCTGCGGCGGCGGCATCCTGTCGGACGCGATGGCTCGCCGTGGCGCGAATGTGCTGGGCATTGATTTGTCGACCAAGGCATTGCGCGTGGCCATGCTGCATGCGTTGGAGGCAGAAACGCCCTCGGTTGAATACCGCGAGGTCGCGGTCGAAGCGCTGGCCCTCGACATGCCGGCCCAGTTCGACATCGTGACCTGCATGGAGATGCTCGAGCACGTGCCCGATCCAGCCTCGGTCGTCGCTTCCTGCGCGGCACTGTGCAAGCCCGGCGGTTGGCTGTTCTTCTCGACGCTGAATCGCAACCTGAAGTCGTTCGTGTTTGCCATCGTCGGCGCCGAGCATGTGCTGAAGCTGCTGCCCAAGGGCACGCACGAGTACGCGAAGTTCATCAAGCCGAGCGAACTGGTCAGCCATTGCCGAGCCGCCGGACTGGACGTGATCGAGTCGAGCGGTCTCGAATACAACCCGTTCACCCGCCGCTACTGGCTTTCGGATGACACCAGCGTCAACTACATGCTGGCCTGCCGCAAACCCGCATGAGGGCCACCCGATGAAGCCCGACTTTGCTGCGGTACTCTTTGACCTGGACGGCACCCTCATCGACAGCGCACCCGATCTGGCCGGTGCTGCCAATGAAATGCTTCGCGCACGCGGCCTCCCGGATGCGCCTTACGAGCGATTGCGCGCCACGGTGGGTTCTGGTGCCCGCGGTCTGGTGGGCGAGGCGTTTGGCGTGGCGCCCGGCGATGACGATTTCATCTCGCTGCGCGATGAATTTTTGGACCGTTACGCACTGCGGCTGACGAACGAAACCCGCGTCTTCGAGCATGTCAATCTGCTGCTCGACGCCCTGGACGCGCAGACGGTGCCCTGGGGCATCGTCACCAACAAGGCGATCCGCTACGCCGAGCCGGTGACGCGTGCGCTCGGTCTGTACGACCGCGCTGCAGCGGTGATAGGCGGCGACAGCACGCCGCATTCGAAGCCCCATCCCGAGCCGCTGCTGGAAGCCGCGCGCCGCATGCAGATCGATCCTGCCCGCTGCCTGTATGTGGGCGACGATGCGCGCGACGTGCAGGCCGGCCGCGCCGCTGGCATGCTCACCGTGGCTGTTACCTGGGGCTATTTGGGCTCGGGTGAGCCCATCGAGGCCTGGGGCGCGCACCACACCATCAACAATGCGATGGACTCTGGGACCGACCTGGCTTCGACGTGGGTGCGGATTTGGACTAGGGCATGCCGAGCACCAGTTCGCTCGTAAAACCACTGGAAACAAAGTAACTGCGAACGACTCTACGTACGCTCTCGCCGCTTAAAACCGGCGAGCTTCGCAACAGTTGGCCGATGGGCTGGGTCTGAGGGGTAACCCAAGGGCTGCGAAGTCATACACATGGGCTCGTCCTGCATCGCGTCATTCGGTGCAGGATCAAACTAAGTGAATCGAGGTGATCTCAGCGTGCTGCTGCGCGGTGATCACCTTTAAAACCAAATCAGTCAGCTACGCATGTAGAACTACCTGATGATGGCTTGCGGACGGGGGTTCGATTCCCCCCGGTTCCACCAAATTCGAATCGTAAAGAGTGAACAAAAGACTGAAGGCGCCAGGCAGACCCGCTGCTTCGCGCCTTTTTTGTTGCGGCTGATTCGCCCAGCGGGGCGACGCCTGGCAACACCGACTTTCGAAGGAGTGCACACTTTGATCATGAAAAGCGCCTTGACCTGCCTGCTTGCGGCTTGTTCGTTCTCGGCAGTGGCCGACACGATTGGCGAAGTCGACACCGTGTTCAAGTTCGTCGGCCCCGATCACAAGATCGTCGTCGACGCCCACGATGACCCGAAGGTGGGCGGTGTGACGTGCTACGTCTCGCGGGCCAAGACCGGTGGCATCAAGGGCGCACTGGGGTTGGCCGAGGACAAGTCCGAGGCATCGATCGCCTGCCGTCAGGTGGGTCCGATCAGCTTCAGCGAGCCGGTGAAGAGCCAGGAAGAAATGTTCACCGAGCGCATCTCGCTGGTGTTCAAGAAGCTGCGCGTCGTGCGCATGGTCGACCCCAAGCGCAACGCGCTCGTCTACCTGACGTATTCAGACCGCGTGATCGAAGGCTCGCCCCAGAACAGCGTGACGGTGGTGCCGATCGACCGTTCGATCACGATCCCGGTGAAGTAGCCCCATGAGCAGTCTGATTCGAAAGACAGCGACGGCGATTCTGATCGGCCTGACCATGGCGTTGCCTGCCGCGCAGGCCGCGCCTGGCGATGCTTTGCCGTTGGACAAACTGAAGCTGCCGCCAGGCTTCTCCATCGAGTTGTTGGCCCGCGTTCCCAATGCGCGTCAGATGGCCTTGGGCGAGGCAGGGGGCGGTCAGGTTCTGTTCGTGGGCACGCGGGGTGAGGGCAAGGTCTACGGTCTGGAGCTGGGCCGAGACTACCAACCCGGTACCCTGCATGTGCTGGCGCAGGGGCTCACCATGCCGGTGGGCGTGGCGTACCGTGAAGGCAGCCTTTACATCTCGGCTCTCAGCCGGATCCTTCGGCTCGACAACCTGGCGGCGGGGCTGAACCGGCCGGTGAAGCCGGTGGTCGTGGTGTCCGACCTGCCGACCGAAGCTCACCACGGATGGAAGTTCATCGCCTTCGGACCCGACGGCCTGCTGTACGTGCCGGTCGGCGCGCCGTGCAACGTGTGCGAGCGCGACCCGGCGCTGTACGCCACCATCCTGCGCATGAAGCCCGACGGCACGCAGCGCGAGACCTACGCACGCGGCGTGCGCAACACGGTCGGGTTCGACTGGCAGCCAGGCACCAACGAGCTCTGGTTCACCGACAACGGCCGCGACATGATGGGCGATGATGTCCCGCCCGATGAACTGAATCGTGCGCAGCGCCAGGGCCAGCACTTCGGCTTTCCCTACTGTCATGGCGGCACGGTGAAAGATCCAGAATTCGGCGCCAAGCGCGCGTGCAGTGAATTCACCGCGCCCGCACAGGCCTTGGGCGCGCACGTGGCCGCGCTGGGCATGCGCTTCTACGGGGGGGCGCAGTTCCCGGCGGCCTTCCAAGGGCGCGTGTTCATCGCCGAACACGGCTCGTGGAACCGCACCAGCAAGTCAGGCTACCGGGTCACGACGGTGAAGTTGGAAGCAGGCCGCGCCGTGGCCTACGAGCCATTTATCACTGGCTGGTTGCAGGGCGAGCGGGCCTGGGGACGACCAGCCGATGTGATGGTGCTGCCCGATGGCTCATTGCTCATCTCCGATGATCTGGCCGGCGCGATCTACCGCGTGCGCTACCAGACGCCCTGAGGGCGCTCGGTTGATATGACAAGCCCATCGCCCGCGCACAGCCCTTGGCGTCTGTCCGTTGCTCCGATGATGGAGTGGACCGACCGGCACTGCCGCGTTTTTCATCGGTTACTGACGAAGCGTGCGCGGCTTTACACCGAGATGGTGACCACCGGGGCCTTGATCCACGGTGACGTGGCACGCCACCTGGATTTCAGTGTTGAAGAATATCCGGTGGCTTTGCAGCTCGGCGGCAGCGAGCCAGCCGATCTGGCGCATTGCGCGCGGTTGGCCGAGCAATGGGGTTACGACGAGGTGAACCTGAACTGCGGCTGTCCGAGCGAACGGGTGCAGCGAGGCGCGTTTGGCGCGTGCCTGATGGCTGAGCCTGCTCTGGTGGCCGATGGCGTGAAGGCCATGCGCGATGCGGTGACGATTCCGGTGACGGTGAAGCATCGCATCGGCATCGACCGCGGCGAGAGCTACGACTTCGTGCGCGATTTCGTTGGCGCCTTGGCTGATGCCGGCTGCGAGGTGTTCATCGTTCACGCGCGAAATGCCTGGCTGAAGGGGCTGTCACCAAAGGAAAACCGGGAGATTCCGCCGCTGCGCTACGAGATGGTGTATCGCCTGAAGCGAGATTTCCCGGCACTGACGCTTGTGCTGAATGGCGGTGTGACCACCGACGAACAGATCACCGAGCATCTGTGCCACGTCGACGGCGTGATGCTGGGTCGCGAGGCGTACCACCGACCTTGGTGGCTGGCGGGCTGGGACGAGCGGCACTTCGGCGAGGCGCCGTCGGGTCTCAGCAGGGACGATGTCGAAGCGGCGATGGTGGCGTACATGAATCGCCTGGTGGCGCAGGGCGAGCCGTGGTCACGCGCCTCGCGACACATGCTGGGGTTGTGGAACGGGACGCCTGGCGCGCGGCATCGCCGGCAGGTGTGGTCGGATCACCGGCTCAAGGGCGAGTCCCCCGCTGCGGTGTCGAGCGCCTCGCGAGGCGAACGGGTTGACCGGCTGGAGACCCAAGCGGCGTCGTGAGCGCTGCCGGCAGGCGCCGTCAACAACGGGTGGTGGAGAGACCGTCCAAACGGTCGGGCAGATAGAGGTCTGAGGCCAGCAAGACCACGGGCTGACGCGCCCCTGCCTCGACGCGACGGATGATGGCTGCATCGATTTCCGAGCGGTGCTCGGAGACAACGGTGCGCATGTCGTCGGATGATTCGTCAACCCCGCCATAGCGCGCACTCAGCGCCGCATGGGAGATGAACGCTGTCACGGTTTGCGGGCCGACATCGGCATCGAACCGCAAGACTGCCGTGTGTGTCGTGTCGTGAGAGTGCGGTGTCATGGCATCAATCCCCTGTGAGGTGGATGGATGAGCCCGACTACACACACGCCGTTCGGCGCGGCACAGGCTCGCTGAAGCACAGGCGGAAATTAGCGCACCTGCGGGCGGGTGTTGGGAGTAATTACCCTGTGCGACCCAGGCGATCAGAACGCGTCAGCGTAGCGGGCCATCTCCCAAGGGCTGACATGGCGCGCATAGTCGGTCCACTCGGCGCGCTTCAGGCGGATGAACTCGCGTGACAGCGTCTCGCCAAGTGCGCTGCAGATCACCTCGTCAGTCTCCAGCGCGTCGAGTGCTGCCGACAGGCTTTGCGGCAACACCAGGATGCCGCGTTCGCGGATCTGCGCCAAGCTGAGCTGGAACAAATCGTCGGTGCAGGCCGGGCCTGGGTCGAGCTGGCGATCGATGCCGTCGAGGCCGGCGGCGATCAGCGCGGCGGTGGCCAGATAGGGGTTGGCCGAGGCATCGGGCACGCGCCATTCGAAGCGACCCTTCAGCGTGCGGACCAGCGCGGTGCGGTTGTTCGACCCGTGGGCCACATAGGCCGGCGCCCAGGTGGTGCCGGTGATCGACTCACCGACGGTCAAGCGCTTGTAGCTGTTGACCGTGGGCGCGGCGATCGCGCACAGCGCGTCGGCATGCGCCAATACACCGGCAATGAACTGCCGACCCGTCAGCGACAAGTCATGCGAGGCGTCGTCGAACACGCAGCGCGCATCGAGTGCGGTGTGGCTGGTGCCGCTCGCATGCCACAGCGACGCATGGAAGTGCATGCCGCTGCCTGGCTGGTTGGCAAAGGGCTTGGGCATCATCGAGAACACCATGCCGTGCTGCTCGGCCAGTGTGTGCGCGGCCAGCTTGAACAGCATCAAGTGGTCGGCGCTGGTGAGCGCGTCGGCGTGGTGGAAGTTCAACTCGTACTGGCCGTGCGCGTCTTCGTGGTCGATCTGAAACACGTCGAGCCCGCAGCGCGTCAGGCCGTCAGCGAGCTGGTGCAGGAACTCGCGCTGGCGCGGTAGGCTTTTCAGGTCGTACGACGGTTTGTCGAGCCGGTCGTGCGGATCGGCGGGCTCGTAGCCGTCGGCCGTGCGGCGCAGCAGGAAGAACTCGGGTTCGATGCCCGTGCGCAAGGCCCAGCCGCGTTCGGCAAGGCGCGCGAGCTGCCGCTTCAGCACTTGCCGTGGGCAGGCGTCGAAGGGTTCGCCCGCCACAAAGCCGTCGCACACCACGCGCGCAACGCCGGGTAACCACGGCAGAGCGCGCACGGTGTCGATCTGCCCGCGGCCGTAGTACTCGGCGCGCGGGCCAGTGCGCGGCAGGCCGGTGCCCCAGATCGACGGACCGGCGAAGCCGACGCCTTCGGTCATCAGCAATTCCAACTGGTTCAACGGCACGAGCTTGCCGCGCGCCACGCCGTGCACATCGGTGAACTGCGCCAGCAGGCTGTGCACGCCGTCGGCGGCCAAGCGTTCGCTCAGCGCCTGAAAGGTCGCCGGTGTGATGCCTGAGGCGCGCGCGTTCATCAGTTCAGGCGGGGCGGGCGGCGTCGCGCAAGGCGGTGGTCAGCAGGCCCATGGCCTCGTCGAAATGCGTGGTCGGGATGGTCAGCGGGAACATGAAGCGCACCACATTGCCGTAGACACCGCAGGTCAGCAGGATCAGGCCGAGCTTCAACGCGGCCGTCTGCACGCGCTTGGTGAAGTCGGCGTCGGGCTCACCGGTGCCAGGCTGGTTGATTTCGACCGCCACCATGCCACCGAGCCCGCGCACATCGGCGATCTGTGGCACTTCGGCGCGCATGCTGTTCAGTAATTCCTTCAACCGATCGCCGAGTTGCTGTGCACGTTCGGGCAGGCCTTCTTCAGCCATCACCTCGATGACTGCATGCGCCGCGGCGATCGCCAGCGGATTGCCGGCATACGTGCCGCCCAGGCCACCGGGGTTCGGTGCATCCATGATCCCGGCGCGGCCGGTCACGGCCGACAACGGCAGCCCTGCGGCCAGCGACTTGGCGCTGATCAGGATGTCAGGCACGACGTCGAAGTGCTGCATGGCGAACAGCTTGCCGGTGCGGCCGAAGCCGGTCTGCACCTCGTCGGCAATCATCACGATGCCGTGCTCGTCGCACAGCTCGCGCAGCCATCGCACGGCAGCCGCCTGGATCACATTGAAGCCGCCTTCGCCCTGCACCGGCTCGAAGATGATCGCGGCCACGCGGCTGGGTTCGATGTCGGCCTTGAACAGCTGATAGACGGCTTTCTTCACCTCGTCGAGGTTGGCACAGTGGCAGGGGAATGGCACGTGGTACAGCTCGGGCGGGAAGGGGCCGAACTGCGCCTTGTACGGCTGCACCTTGCCCGTGAGCGCCACCGCGAACAGGCTGCGACCGTGAAAGGCCCCGCTGAACGCGATGACGCCAGCGCGCTTCGTGTGGGCGCGGGCGATCTTGATCGCGTTCTCGACCGCCTCGGCGCCGGTGCTGAACAGGGCCGTCTTCTTCGCATGCGTGCCGGGCGTCAGCGCGTTGAGCTTTTCTGCCAGCGCGATGTAGCCCTCGTACGGCACGACCTGGTAGCAGGTGTGGGTGAATCGCTTGAGCTGCGCCTCGATCGCCGCGATGACTTTCGGGTGCCGGTGGCCGGTGTTCATCACCGCGATGCCGCCAGCAAAGTCGATGTAGCGCCGGCCCTCGATGTCCCACAGCTCGGCGTTCTCGGCGTGGTCGGCAAAGAAGGTGCCCATCACGCCCACGCCGCGCGGCGTGGCCGCGGCCTTGCGGGCCATCAGTTGTTCATTGGGGGAGTGGTTCATTTCAAGGCGTGTGATGTGGGCGCGCGTGCCGGGGACGCCGGGTATCTCCCTCCGCGAATGTCCCCCGGCTTCGCCTCCTCCTTGATTTCGCTGCGGGAGACACCCAGCGTCCCCGGCACGGGTGATGGCGTCCTGTATTCGTCGATCGGCCCCGGTGCTGACGGATCACGTCGACGGTGGGCGCTGCGCAGCGAAATAAAGAAGGAGGCCGCAGGCCGGGTGACATTCGCGGAGCGGTGCACGCCGTCGGCGTGATCGCGCGCCTCGTCAACCAGCAGGCAACGAACTGACGAGTTCGGCTTCATTTCGGTCTCCTTGCAACAGGCCGGAGGACGTGTTTCGCATCATCCACCGTCGATGCGAATCCACGTCGTCTTCAGCTCGGTGTACTTGTCGAATGCGTGCAGCGACTTGTCGCGGCCGTTGCCGCTTTGCTTGAATCCGCCGAACGGCACGGTGATGTCGTCTTCGTCGTACTGGTTCACGTGCACCGTGCCCGCGCGCAGTGCGCGCGCGACGCGGTGGGCGCGGTCGATCTGGTGGCTCCACACGCTCGCTTGCAGGCCGTAGGGAGAATCGTTGGCGATGGCAACGGCTTCGGCTTCGGTCTTGAACCGGATGATCGACATCACCGGGCCGAAGATCTCCTCGCGGGCTATTCGCATCTGGTTGGTCACGCCCTCGAACACCGTGGGTTCGACAAAGTAGCCGCCGGTTTCGGCACGCGACTGGTGGCCTCCAGCGACCAGGCGTGCGCCCTCGGTCTGGCCGGCGTCGATGTAGCCCAGCACGGTGCGCATCTGGCCGTCGTCGACCAGTGCGCCCATCGGGGCCGAGCCGCTGAGCGGATCGCCGGGCTGGTACTTCGGCGCCTCGGCGGCGACGGTGGCGATGAACTCGTCGGCCACGCTGTCATGTACCAATACCCGCGACGGCGCATTGCAGCTTTCGCCCTGGTTGAAGAACATGCTGCCGGCCACGGTGCAGGCGGCGCGTGCAACGTCGTTCACATCGTCGAACACCAAAAATGCCGACTTGCCACCGAGCTCGTTGTACACGCGCTTGAGGTTGCTGCGACTGGCGTACTCCAGCATCTTGCGGCCGACGCGGGTGCTGCCGGTGAAACCGATGGCATCGACGTCCATGTGCAGCGCCAGCGCCTCGCCGGCCTCGTGGCCGTAGCCTGGCACCACGTTGAACACGCCTTCGGGCAGCCCGGCCTCGATGGCCAGCTCGGCCAGGCGCAGCGCCGTCAGTGGGGACTTCTCGCTGGGCTTGAGCACCACGCTGTTGCCCGCGGCCAGCGCCGGCCCCAGCTTCCATGCCGACATGATCATCGGGTAGTTCCAGGGCACGACCGCACCGATGACCCCCATCGGTTCGCGGGTGATCAGTGCCAGTGCGCTGCGCGCGGTGGGGGCGATCTCGTCGTAGATCTTGTCCACCGCCTCGCCGTACCAGGCGATGCAGCGCGCGGCAGAGGGCACATCGACACCCAGGCTGTGCTGGATCGGCTTGCCCACATCCAGCGTTTCGAGCAACGCCAGCTCGTCCTTTGCGGCCAGGATTTTCTCGGCGAAGCGCAACAGCACCTTTTTGCGCACCGCGGGTGGCTTGTGGGCCCAGCGGCCGTCGTCGAAGGCGCGGCGCGCCGAGCGCACCGCAGCATCGATGTCCACCAACTGGCCACGTGCCACCTGCGCGATGGTGCGGCCGTCGAGTGGCGAGACGCAGGCCAACGTTTCGCCCGCCGCCGCTGCCCGCCGCTCTCCATCGATCAGCATGCGGCCATCTGGCCGGCACGCCGCCGCGAGCGTGGGCCAGTCGCGTGGCGCCACGGGGCGGTTCATCAGAAGCTCACGACCATCTGTGCGCCGAACAGGTGGTTGGTTTTCTTGAAGCTGCCGTTGTCCACGTACTCGAACACACGCTTGGTCGCGCCGTCGAAGCGGTATTCCAGCTTGAAGATGGTGTACTGGTTGAACTGGTAATTGCCGCCGACGCTCAGTGCGTAACGGTTGGCCCCGTGTGAGCCAGAAGGGCAGATGGTGTTGCCGTCGACGTCGGTATCGATGAATCCGCCCGCGCCGATGCCATTCAGCGAGTCGCAAGTGAAGCCCAGCAAGCCGCCACCATTCTTGCGGTTGTAGATGTAGTCGGTGCGGACGACGCCTTCCAGGCGCGGTGTGATCTTGTACGCCGCCAGCGCCGAGGCACCCACCCAGCGGGCGGTCTGCAAGCTGCCGTCCGCCTTGGTGGCAATGGCCGCCTTGGATTGCTGGCCGTAACTGATCTGCCCCTGTGCGGTCCAATCGCCGCGCATGTAGTACCCGTCGACCTCGAAGAGATGCAAGCCGGTGTCGCCGGTGGCCTGTACGAGATTGGCCGCCTTGCCGTGTACGCCCGAGAACCCGATGCCCGAGTATTCGTTGATCGAGTAGTCGCCGCGGTACGCAAACACCGGCGATTTTTCGTTCGGCTCCCGCTTCGTCGAATTGAAGTTGCCGACGATGCCCTTGAGCACCCAGTCGCCGCGCGTCAGCTCCAGCCCGACGCCGGTGTACGCCAGCGGCGTGATCAGGTCGAACAACAGGTTGTGGCTGACGAGCTTGTTGTCCTTCGAGGGCAGCAGTTCGTAGCCCGACCAGTCCGGGATCTGGCCAGCGAACAAGCGCGTCTCGTCGCCCGCCAATGGGATCGAGACGCTGGCTTCATGCACGATCGAGGCAAAGTTGATCTGCGAGCCGACACCGCGCTCGGGCATGATCGTGAGGCGGAATTGGGTGCCGCCTTCGAGTTCTTTCTGGATGTCCAGCGTGGCGGTGCCAAAGAACGAGTTGTCGTAGGCGTACGGGCCGACCTGCACCTGGTTCAGAAACTGGAAGCCGGCGCGGTTCTGCGCGCGGTTGTAAATAAAGGTCGGATCGATGCTGCCGTTGATCGTCATGCCTTTGGCGAACGAGCTTTCCTGGGCCTCTTCGAGCGAGTCGACCTTGACGGCGAGTCGGGACAGTTCGCGGGCCTGATCCGGGGTCATGCCCGCGGGGGCAGGGGGTGGCGGGGGAGGGGCCACGGCCACGGGTGCCGGTGGCGTCGCCACCGCTTTCGCCTTGTCGACCGCTTTCAGCTTTTCCTCCAGCTGGGTCACGCGATCGCGCAAGGCCCTCAGTTCCTTGAGCAGCTCTTCGTTGGTGCCGGCGGCTGCCGGCATCGGGAGTGCTGCGGCGATGGCCAGGGTCAGCAGGGTGGGTTGCCAGCGTTTCATGGTGAATCCTCGGTCGGTGAATCGGAGGGAAAGTGGCTCGGTGCTCGTTCAGTTGGCGCGGTTGGCGGCTGCGACCTCTAGCGCCCGGTTGCGCTCTGCGCGTGCAATCAGATAGCTCGCGACAACAACGCCGATGGCCACGACGACCACGATCACCGTCGCCACCGCATTCACCGACGGGTTCAGACCCAGGCGCGCACGCGAGAAGATGACCAGCGGCATCGTGGTCGAGCCGGGGCCGGACAGGAAGGCCGACAGCACCACGTCGTCGAGCGACAGCGTGAAGGTCAGCAGCCAGGCCGACAACAGTGACTGCGAAATGATCGGCAGCGTGATCAGATGGAAGACTTGCCAGGGCCGCGCGCCGAGGTCAAGCGCAGCCTCTTCGAGCTGCGGATTCAGGTCTTGCAAGCGCGCCTGGATCACCACCGTGGCATACGCCATGCCTAGCAGCAGGTGACCCATCCAGATGGTCAATGAGCCACGCTCTGGAAACCCCAGGGCGCGTTGTACCGAGACCAGCATCAACAGCAGCGACAGGCCAACGATCACCTCGGGCATGACCAGCGGCGCATTGACCATGCCCGAGAACAGAGTGCGGCCTGTGAAGCGTTTGTATTTCACCAACGCGAACGCGGCCAGCAGGCCCAAGACCACCGATGCGCAGGCGGTGAAGAAGGCGATCTTCATCGAGAGCACGAATGCCGTGATCATTTCGTGGTCGGCCGCCAGCGCGTAGTACCACTTCAGCGTGAAGCCGCGCCACGCATTGGGCACGGGCGAGTCATTGAACGAGAAGACCACCAGCGCAATGATCGGCAGGTACAGGAACGCGAACCCCATCGCCAACCAGCCCTTGCCGAACCAGCGGTTGAATGCGGTCGCGTTGAAGATCGCCAGCGGCACGATGATCAGCAGCACCATCACCACGGCGACCGATGCCGCCATGGGCCAGTCGTTGTTGCTGAAGAACTCATCCCACAGCACGCGGCCGATCATCAAGGTCTGCGGCCCGCCGAGCAGTTCGGGAATGACGAACTCGCCGACGCAGGGAATGAACACCAGCATCGAGCCGGCGATGATGCCGGCCTTCGACAGGGGCACGGTGATCTTCCAGAAGGCGACGAAGGGCGTGGCGCCCAGGTCGGCGGCCGCTTCGAGCAGCCGCAAATCCATCTTCGAGAGGTTCGAATACAGCGGCAAGATCATGAACGGCAGGTAGGTATAGGTCATGCCCAGCACCAGCGAAAACGGTGTGTTCATCAGCTGGCCGGGCGCCGAGATCAACCCCAGCGACGCCAGCACCTGATCGAGGCCGCTGCCCACCAACACGTCGTGCGCCCAGCCGTTCTCGCTCAGCAGGCCCTTCCACGCGTACACGCGCAACAGGAAGGAAGTCCAGAACGGCAGCATCACCAGCATCAGCAGTGCAGGCTGAACGGTCGCCTTGGCGCGCGCCATGAAGTAGGCGAAGGGATAGCCGATCGCCAGGCACAAGGCGGTCGTGATCGCTGCGTACTTCAGGCTCGAGAGATAGGTCTTGAAGTACAGGTCGTCCTGGGTGATGAAGATGTAGTTGCTGAACTTCAGCGTCAGCGCCAGCGCGCCATCGGTGTAGGTGACGATGTCCTTGAAGGTGACCGTCTCCATCTCCGACACGCTGATCTTCATCACGATCAGGAACGGGAACAGGAAGAACAGCAGCAGCCACGCATACGGGATGCCGATCACCACGGACCGGCCACCGAACCAGCGAGCGAGGTGCTTTTTCATGCCGTCAGCACCACGTGCGCCATGGGTGACCAGCTGGCCCAGGCGGTGTCACCCCAGGTCAGTTCGTCATCGCGGTGGCGCTGGGTATTGCTCTCGCTGATCTTCAGGATCTGCCCACTGGCGAGCGCCAGGTGGTAGACGGTGAAGCTGCCGAAGTACGACATGTCCTTGATCGTCCCCTTCACCCGGTTCAGCCCGCCCGCAGGCTCACCGTTGCTCGGTGGCAGGGGCTGGCGGCCGATGCGGATCTTCTCGGGCCGCAGGGCGACCGTCACCGCCATGCCCTCGGTGCCGGTGATGCCATGCCCCACGTAGTGCTTGCAGTCGGTGCCGTCCATCAGGTTGACGTTGCCGATGAAGTCGGCCACGAAGCGGGTGGCCGGGGTTTCATAGATGTCGCTCGGCGCACCGACCTGCAGGAAGCGGCCCTCGCTCATCACCGCGATCCGAGAGGCCATCGTCATGGCTTCTTCCTGGTCATGGGTGACCATCACGCAGGTGACGCCGACGTTCTCGATGATGTTGACCAGCTCGATCTGCGTCTCCTCGCGCAGCTTCTTGTCGAGCGCACCCAGCGGCTCGTCGAGCAGCAGCAGTTGCGGCTTCTTCGCCAGGCTGCGCGCCAGCGCCACACGCTGCTGCTGGCCACCCGAGAGCTGGTGCGGCTTGCGCTGGGCGAACTTGCCGAGCTGCACCAGCTTCAGCATTTCCTCGACGCGCGCGGCCACCTCGTCCTTGCTCATGCCGGCGCGTCGGGGGCCAAACGCCACGTTGTCCCAGACCGTCATGTGCGGGAACAGCGCATAGCTCTGGAACATCATGTTCATCGGACATTCGTAGGCGGGCATGCCTTCGAGGTCCTGGCCGTTCAGCAGAATCTGCCCCGAGGTCGGCGTCTCGAAGCGCGCCAGCATGCGCAGCAGGGTGGACTTTCCGCAGCCCGAAGAGCCGAGCAGCGCAAAGATCTCGCCCTTGGCCACGTTCAGGCTGACGTCATTGACGGCCTTGTAGCCGCTGAAGTCCTTGGTGACGTTGCGGATCTGAAGGAATTTCGACGGGTCGTTCGTCGGCGTGCTGCTCATGGAAGGCGCCAATCTGCTCAGATCATCAAAGGCCGGTCTTGAACGACGTGTAGGTGCGCGTCATCAGGCGGCGCAGGTCGTTGGGCAGGGAGTCGGGGGCGGCCATCAGCTTCATGTCCGACTCCGACAGGAACACCGTCGGGTTGTTCGCCACTTCAGGTTTGACGAGCGGCCGTGAAGCGGCGTTCGGGTTGGCGTAAAACACCTTGTTGGTCAGCGAAGCATGCACGTCGGGGCGCAAGATGTAATTGATCCACTTCAGTGCGTTACCCGGGTGTGGTGCGTCGGCCGGAATCACCATCACGTCAAAGAACAGGAGGCCACCGGTTTTGGGGATCAGGGCTTCGATCTTCTGCCCGGTCTTGCCGTCGATCGCGCGCTGACGCGCGATGTTGATATCACCCGACCAGCCCAGTGCCACGCAAACAGAGCCGCTGGCCATGTCGTTGATGTAGCCCGAGGAGCTGAACAGGGTGACGCTCGGGCGGATCGCCTTCAGCAAGGCTGCTGCGGCGGCATAGTCGGCCGCTGATTTGCTGAACGAGGGCTTGCCGAGGTAGTGCAGCGCGGCGGGTACCACTTCGGTCGCGGAATCAAGGAACGACACGCCGCACGATTTCAGCTTCGACACGTACTCGGGTTTGAACACCAGGTCCCAGGCGTTGGCTGGCATCGGCAGCCCACCCAACGCCGCTTTCACCTTGTCGACATTGATGCCGACCGTCGTGTAGCCCCAAAGCCAGTTGACCATGTACTCATTGCCCGGGTCGAGCTTGGCGAGTTGCGCCTGGATCGCCGGGTCGAGGTTCTTGTAGTTGGGCAACTGCGATTTATCGAGCTTGGCCAGCAGGCCGCCGTCGGCTTGCAGCTTGGCCCAGTTGGACGACGGCACCACGATGTCGTACCCCGTCTTGCCCGCGACCAGCTTGGCATGGACGATTTCGTTGTTGTCGAAGTTGTCGTAGCGGACCTTGATGCCGGTTTCCTTCTCGAAATTGGCAATCGTGTCGGGCGCGATGTAGTCCGACCAGTTGTAGATGTTGAGTACCTTCTCTTCTTCCTGTGCGGCGGCCGGTCCGACCCACCACACGGTGGAAACGGCGGCTGCGGTAGCTGCCAGGGAGGCCAGCGTCTTGAGCATCGGGTTCAGTGGCGATCGGGTCATTGCGAAATCTCCAAACGGCGTTGCGTCAACAAGGGAAAAGCGAGGTGAGGGTGTGCAGCCTAAATCAGAAGTGGGGTCACAAGCAAAGTGCGAGCCACTGGCCGCGGCTCATACCAGCCCGCGCTGCTGCAGATCGCGCAGCGTGGCGTCCAGGCACCGGCGTATCAGTGCGGCCATGTCGTCGATCTGGGCGCGTGTGATGACCAGAGGCGGCGCGATGATCATCCGGTCGCCAACCGCCCGCATGATCAGGCCGTTGGCGAAGCAGTGACCGCGGCAGATCATGCCGACCTCCAGTGCGCCGTCGAAGCAGGTGCCGCTGGTCTTGTCCTTGACGATTTGCAGCGCGCCCATCAGGCCTATCGACTGCGCCTCGCCGATCAGCGGGTGCTCGGCCAGCGCCTTGAAATGCTCGGCGAGGTAAGGGCCGGTGTCGGTACGGACCTTGTCGACCAGGCCTTCGCGCTGGATCAGCCGGATGTTGGCCAGCGCCACCGCGCAGGCGACCGGGTGGCCGCTGTAGGTGTAGCCGTGCTCGAACTCGCCACCCTGGTCGATCATGACCCGGGCGATGCGGTCGCCGACCATCACGCCGCCGAGCGGGATGTAGCCCGAGGTGACGCCCTTGGCGAAAGTCATCAGGTCGGGTCTGAAACCCATGGTCTCGCAGCCCCACCACTGACCGGTGCGACCGAAGCCGCAGATCACCTCGTCGGACACCAGCAAGATGCCGTATTGGTCGCAGATGCGCTGGATCTCGGGCCAGTAGGTCGCCGGCGGCACGATCACGCCACCGGCGCCCTGGATGGGCTCGCCGATGAAGGCGGCGACCTTCTCAGCGCCGACTTCAAGGATCTTCGCTTCGAGCCACCGGGCGGCTTCGAGGCCGAACTCATCGCGGGACTTGCCGTGGCCATGGGCGAACCAGAACGGTTGTTCCATGTGCACGATGCCGGGAATCGGCAAGCCGCCCTGCGCATGCATGTAGCTCATCCCGCCGAGCGAGGCGCCCGCCATTGTCGAGCCGTGGTACGCGTTCGTGCGGCTGATGATGACGCTGCGCTCCGGCTGTCCCAGCACGTCCCAGTAGCGTCGGACCATGCGCACGACGGTGTCGTTGCCTTCAGAGCCTGAGCCCGAGAAGAACACATGGTTGAACTGCGGTGGCGTCACCTCGGCCAGCAGTTCGGCCAGCTCGATGGCCGGTGGTGTGGCCGTCTGGAAAAAGGAGTTGTAGAACGGCAACTGCTTGAGCTGGGCGGTGGCTGCGTCGATCAGGTCCTGCTGGCCGTAGCCGACGTTCACGCACCACAGGCCGCTCATCGCATCGAGGATCTTCGCGCCCTCGCTGTCCCACAGGTAGATGTTGTCGGCGCGCGTGATGACCCGAGAGCCCTTGCTGGCGAGCGACTTGAAGTCGGTGAACGGGTGCAGGTAGTGCGCCGTGTCGGCCGCCTGCCATTCGGCGGTGGTGCGGGTCGCTGAGGGTTGAAGTGCGGCGTTCATGCGGGCTCCAATCGTCACACGTGGAGCAGCAGGTGCTCGCGCTCCCACGGGGAGATGACCTTCATGAATTCATCGTGCTCGATCTCCTTGACTTCGGAGTAGACGGTGATGAAGGATTTTCCCAGCACATCGTGCAGGTCCTTCTCGTCGGCCAGCCAGCCCAGGGCCTCGCTCAGTGAACGTGGCAACTGGTACTCCGACAGGTAGGCGTCACCCTTGCATTCGCTGGCCGGCTCGATCTTGTTCTTGATGCCGAGGTAGCCGCAAGCCAGGGTGGCTGCAAAGGCCACGTACGGGTTCGCGTCAGCCCCGATCACCCGGTTCTCGATGCGCCGCGCGCCGGCTGTGGCCACGGGTGAGCGGATGCCGACGGTACGGTTGTCGGTGCCCCACTGGATGTTGATCGGCGCCGCCGTCGAGCGGGCCAGTCGGCGGTAGGAGTTGACATAGGGCGCTAGCAGCGCCATCGCCGCCGGGGTGTATTTCTGCAGCCCACCGATGTACCAGTAGAACTCTTTCGACGGCGAGCCATCGGGGTTGCTGAAGATGTTCTTGCCGGTGACCTTGTTGACCACGCTTTGGTGCACGTGCATCGCGCTGCCGGGCTCGTTGGACATCGGCTTGGCCATGAAGGTGGCGTACATCTCGTGGCGCATGGCCGCTTCGCGGATGGTGCGCTTGAAGAAGAACACCTCGTCAGCGAGACCCAAGGGATGGTCGTGGAAGAAGTTGATCTCCATCTGCCCGGCGCCGACCTCGTGGATCAGCGTGTCCACGTTCAACTCCATCTTTTCGCAGTAGGCGTAGATGTCTTCGAACAGCGGGTCGAACTCATTCACCGCATCGATCGAGTAGGCCTGGCGGGAGGTTTCAGCGCGACCACTGCGACCCTTGGGCGGACGCAGCGGCGTGTTGGGGTCGGCGTTGCGCTCGATGAGATAGAACTCAAGCTCGGGCGCGACCACCGGGGCCCAGCCTTCGGCGTCGTAGAGGTCGCAGATGCGGCGCAGCACCGAACGAGGTGCGTACGGAATCATCACGCCATCGCGGTCGAAACAGTCGTGGATGACCTGCGCGGTCGGGTCGGTGGCCCACGGCACGATGCGCACGGTGGAGGGGTCGGGCCGCAAATGCATGTCGCGGTCGGTGGCGTGTATCACGTCGTAGTACGGGCCTTCGGCCGGGAACTCGCCGGTCACCCCGATCGCGACGATCGCCTCGGGCAGCCGCATGCCGCGGTCTTCGGTGAACTTTTCGCGCGGCAGGATCTTGCCGCGGGCCACGCCGGTCAGGTCGGGCACGAGGCACTCGATCTCGGTCACGCGGCGTTCGTTGAACCAGTTTTCCAGGTCACTGAAAGTGAAGTTTTCTCGGGCCACCATGGGATGTCACCTTGCGGAGTTGCAGTCGTTGTTCGGTTGCGGTGTGTGCGTCGGTCAACGCGCCCCGTCGGGGCCTCGATGACGGTCGCGGTAGTGGCTGCAGGCTTGCCCGAAGGCCTCGAACAGTCGGGTGGACACCGGGTTGAGATGCGCTTGCCACTCAGGGTGCCATTGCACCCCGAGAAGGTATCCGCCTGAAGGCGCGGATCCATCGTCCAGGGAAAACGCCTCGATCAGTCCGTCGGGTGCGCGGGCTTCCACGCGCAAGCCCGGCGCCAGGCGTTTGACACCCTGGCCGTGGACCGAATTGACCTCGATCTCTGCGCGCTGGAGCAGCTGCGAGAGCCGGCCGCCTGGCTCCAGACTGACGAGGTGAGCGGGGCCGTACACCAACTCGTGAGGCCCTTCATCGACGCCGCGGTGATCGAGCTGCCCCTCGATTTCATGCACCGCCTGGAAAAGACTGCCGCCGAGCGCGACGTTGACTTCCTGGAAGCCTCGGCAGATCGCCATCAAGGGGATGCCGCGGGCAATCGCCTGCGGGATCAGTGCCAGCGTGGCCGCATCGCGGTCGGGGTCGAGCGGCAGGCGGGTGTTGTACACCTCCTCGCCGAAATGGCTGGGGTGCACGTTCGAAGGTGAACCGGTCAACAGCACGCCGTCGGCAAGGTCGAGCAGATCGTCCAGTTCGTCCGGACCCTGGATGGTGGTGAACAGCAACGGCAGGCAGCCCGCGAGCCGCACGGCATCGGTGTACTTCTTGCCGACGGTGTGGCTGATGTGTTCTTCCACCGGGCGGTGGCAGGCGGGCACGAGGACAAGGGGTTTGCGTTTCATGAGTGATGGGCGTCAGCCCGGCGTGTATGGGCGCTTGCCAACGTCGGCGAACGGTCGTTCGAACGTGTGCAATGACTGTGCCCAGCTCCTCGTCTCACAGCAGATCCTTCAATCGGTAGTACGCCATGCCGGCCACCAGTGCGGGCGTGCGCAGCAGCTTACCCCCCGGAAACTCACGGTGCCGAAGGCGGCTGAACGTGTCGAAGCGCTGGGCATCGCCGTCCATCGCTTCGGCCACGAGCTTGCCCGCAATGCCCGTCAATGCCAGCCCATGGCCCGAAAAGCCCTGCAAGTAATAGACGTTCGACAGGCCATGCGCCGCTCCCACTGGCAGCCGATCGGACAGGCGGCCGAAATCCGGTGCCCGGTTCATCGAAATGTCGACGAACCCGCCCCAGGCGAATTCGACACCGACACCGCTGAGTTGCGGGAACGTTTGGGCCATGCGTTTTTGCATGCTGGCGGCCAGATTGGGCGGCGTCGACGTGCTGTAGCTGACGCGTCCGCCGTAGAGCATGCGGTGCTCGACGCAACCGGCGTCTGTGTGGCTGGCCACCCGAAAGTAGTCGAGCACGAAGTTCGTGTCGCAGACCGCCGAGCCCGAGGGGATCAGCGACTGCGCCAGCGAGGCGTCCAGCACCTTGGAGGCGATGATGTAGGTGCCCACCGGCATGATCCGCGACTCGAGCATCGGCGCGATGCCCTGCAGGTAGACGTTGCCCGCCAGCAGCACGTGCGCCGCCCGCACGCTGCCACCGGCCGTGCGCACCCGCACCGAGCCGCCCACGGTGGTCGCGGCCTCGAGCGCCGTGACTGCAGAATCTTCGAACAGCTTCACCCCCAGCTGACGCGCACCGCGCGCCAGACCAAGGCTGTACTTCAGCGGGTGCAGGTGACCCGACAGCGGATCGTGCAAGCCGCTGTGAAAGCGGGGGCTGGCGATCCACTGAGGCATGTCTTGCGGCGTGATCCACGCCGTCTCGTGCCCGTACAGCGACTGCATGCGGACCTGCCAGGCCTCGAGCTCGCGCGCCTTGCGCTCGTTCACCGCCAGACTGAGGTAACCGGGACGCCAGTCGCAGTCAATCTGAAAGCGCTCACAACGCTGCTGGATCAGCGACAGCGCTTCGATCGTCATGGCCCAGACGCGGCGGGCTTCGCCGAGGCCGAGCTGTGCTTCGATCGTCTCTTGTTCGCAGGCGAGCCCCGCGAGCGCCTGCCCTCCGTTGCGCCCGGAGGCGCCCCAGCCCACCTGCTTCGCTTCGAGCAGCACCACCTGGTAGCCGCGGTCGGCCAGCTCGATGGCGGCCGAGAGCCCAGCCAGCCCGCCGCCGACGATGGCCACATCGCACTCGATCTCTGCCGCCAGCGCCGGAGCCGCCGCTGGCCGCTGCACGGTGGCGTCGTAATACGAATGGCGCGCCAGATCGCGGTCGGTGTCGAGAAAGCTCATGGCGGGTGGGGTGGGCAACGGGTCGGCAGCGGGTCGTCAGTCCGGCCGCCTGAGGTCAGGCAGCCCGCCGAATCGCGTGGGAGAGCGTATCGACGATCTGTTCGATGTGCTTGGGATCGATGATCAGCGGCGGCGACAAGGCCACGGTGTCTCCGGTGGTGCGCACCAGCACGCCGCGCTCCCAGCAATCCAGAAACACATCGAACGCCCGCTTGCCCGGCTCGCCCGCGATCGGCGCCAGTTCGATGCCGCCCACCAGCCCGATGTTGCGCACATCGACCACGTTCGGCAGCCCGGCCAGCGAGTGCACCGCGGCCTCGAACGTCGGCGCCATGTCGCGTGCGCGGGTGAGGAGACCTTCTTCCGCATACGTGTCCAGCGTGCCCAGCGCCGCGGCACAAGCCAGCGGATGGCCCGAGTAGGTGTAGCCGTGGAAAAACTCGATCAGGTGCTCTGGTCCGCCCATGAAGGCGTCGTAGATGAATTGCTTGGCGAACACCGCACCCATCGGGACGCAGCCGTTGGTCAGGCCCTTGGCCACCGTCATCAGGTCGGGGGTGACGCCGAAATGGTTGGCGGCGAACGGCGAACCGACACGGCCGAAACCGGTGATGACCTCGTCGAAGATCAAAAGGATGCCGTGCTGGTCGCAGAGCGACCGCAGCCGCTGGAGGTAGCCCTGGGGCGGCACCAGCACCCCGGTCGAACCGGCCACCGGCTCGACGATCACGGCGGCGATGGTCGACGCGTCGTGCAGGGCGATCAGCCGCTCCAGGTCGTCGGCCAGTTCGGCACCGTGCTCGGGCTGGCCCTTGCTGAACAGGTTGCGCGCGGGGTCATGTGTGTGCCGGATGTGGTCGACGCCCCCCAGCATCGGGCCAAACGTTCGCCGGTTGGCGACCATGCCGCCGACTGAAATGCCCCCGAAATTGACGCCGTGGTAGCCGCGCTCGCGGCCAATCAGGCGGGTGCGTTGGCCTTCGCCGCGCATGCGGTGGTAGCCGAGCGCCATCTTCAGCGCGGTGTCGACGGATTCCGAGCCGGAATTGGTGAAGAACACCTTGCTGAGGCCCGCGGGGGTGAGCTCGACCAAGCGTTCGGCCAGCTCGAACACCTTCGGGTGACCCATCTGGAAGGGCGGGGCGAAGTCAAGTTCTGCGGTCTGTTTCTGGATGGCCTCGGTGATGCGCGGGCGCGCATGGCCGGCGTTGACGCACCACAGGCCAGCGACACCGTCGAGCACCTGTCGACCTTCAGGCGTCGAAAAGTGCATCCCTTGCGCGCCGGAGATCATCCGCGGCGCGGATTTGAACTGCCGGTTGGCAGTGAAGGGCATCCAGTACGCGTCGAGCTTCGCAGGCATCGCGATGTCTTTCAGAGGGGTCGCGCCACGACCAATGTCAGTCAAATCAGTTTAGTGGCTGAGGCGCGAAATTTGCCAGCGCTTTGACGGGTCGGCTGACGCACGCCGCGCAACAATCCGGCGTCTGAATCACAGATTCTGGAAAATCATGCGAAGCCCCAGCAGCGACACGACATTGGATGCCATCGACCGCGCGCTGCTGGAGGTGTTGCAGACCGATGCCAAGCTGACCAACATCGAGTTGGCCGAGCGGGTGCATCTGTCGCCCTCGGCGTGCTTGCGGCGGGTCAAGGCGCTGGAAGAGAGCGGGGTGATCGCCCAGTACGTGGCGCTGGTCGATCCGAAGCGGGTCGGTCGCCACGGCACCAGCTACACCATCGTCAACCTGGAAAAACTCACCCGCGCGACGATGGACACCTTCGAGCAGGCCATCCGAGACGTGCCCGAAATCCACGACTGCTTCTATGTGGCAGGCACCAACGACTACCTGCTGCGCTTCACCTACCGCGATGCCGAGGACCTGGAGCACTTCCACAGCCATGTGCTGTCCAGCCTACCGGGCGTGACACGCTCGAACTCGATGCTGGTGCTGCGCACGGTGAAGAAGACGACTGCGCTGCCGATCGACTGAGGCGGCGGTCGATCGGGTGTCGCTGAATCAGGCTTCCGGGTCGTTAGCGATGCGCCCGCAGAGGTAGGTCCAGACGAAATTCGCGGCGGCATTGCTGGTCAGCTCGGCATGGTCGTAGGACGGGGCCACTTCAACGCAGTCCATGCCCACTAACGGAAGGTCCGCCAGTTCTTCCAGCAGGCTGAGCACTTGGTTGCATGTCATGCCGCCCGGCTCGGGCGTGCCGGTGCCGGGCGCAAACGCCGGATCAAGACAGTCGATGTCCAGGCTGAGGTAGACCGGTGGATGGCCATGCTCGGCCAAGCGTGAGCGGATGCCCCCCAAGACCGGCGCCAATTGCTGCGGACTCTCCAGCCCGCGCAGATCGCGGGCGGTGTAGATCAAACCACCCTGGTCACGCACGTACTCGCGGGCGGCGCGTTCACCCGCTGAGCGGATGCCGATCTGCGTGAAACATTCGGGGATCACCAGCCCCTGCTGGATCGCCTCGTACACCCAGGTGCCGTGGCCGCTGGGCTCGCCGAAGTGGTCGGCCCAGGTGTCACAGTGGGCGTCGAAGTGGACGACGGCGAGTGGCCGGCCCAGCCATGTCTTGTACGCCTGCAGCAGGGGCAGCGTGATCGAGTGGTCGCCGCCCAGCCACACCATGTGGTGAGCTCGGATCAGGTCGTGCACCCACGGTGTCATGGCCTCGCGCATGCGTTCCAGGCTGGTGTTGGGCAGCGGCAGATCACCGGCATCGCCCAGACTGCCCCCGGGCCCGGCGAGCGGTGACACGTTGAACAAGGGGTGGATGGCATCGCACAGCATGTGGCTGGCCTGCCGAATGGCCTGTGGCCCGAATCGAGCGCCAGGGCGGTTGGTCACAGAGCCGTCCCAGGCCACGCCGGCCACGGCGTAGCGAGACGTTGCGTCGGCGGGTGGGGCCTTGAGGAACGCACCGTGGGACAGGAATGCGAATGAAGTCATGGCTGCGGCGCTCGGAGGAGTTCTGGAGATCATACGAACTCGGGGTCGGGCAGGGGCGATCGTCCCGCAACTTCGCGGCTTCGGATGCTGCGGTGCAGCGAGGCTTATCGAATGGCAGGACAGTATTTCGAATCATGAAATATGACGCTTAAGACATTGAATTTATTGTGTGAAAATTTGACTCTTATATAAGACATAAGTCTTTCTTTTCTCGCCATTCGCTCGTATCCTTCTGCGTGTCAGCGCGGGCATATTTGCTCGCTTCCCCAGCCTACTCAACCACTCGGAGCCGTACCCATGACCACACTCACCCGCGACCAGCAAATCGCCGCCATCGAAAAGGACTGGGCCGAAAACCCACGCTGGAAGGGCATCCAACGCAGCTACTCGGCGGCTGACGTGGTGCGGTTGCGCGGCTCGTTGCAAGTCGAGCACACGCTGGCCAAGCGCGGCGCCGCCAAGCTCTGGGATTTGCTGCACACCGAGCCCTTCGTCAACACGCTCGGCGCGCTCACTGGCAACCAGGCCATGCAGCAGGTCAAGGCCGGCCTGAAGGCCATCTACCTTTCCGGCTGGCAGGTCGCAGGCGACGCCAACCTGGCCGGCGAGATGTACCCGGATCAGTCGCTGTACCCAGCGAACTCGGTGCCGATGGTCGTCAAGCGCATCAACAACGCCTTCACCCGCGCCGACCAGATCCAGTGGTCCGAGGGCAAGAACGACACCGACTTCTTCGCGCCCATCATCGCGGACGCCGAAGCGGGCTTCGGTGGCGTGCTCAATGCGTTCGAGTTGATGAAGTCGATGATCGAAGCCGGTGCCTCAGGCGTTCACTTCGAAGATCAGTTGGCCTCGGTCAAGAAATGCGGCCACATGGGCGGCAAGGTGCTGGTGCCCACGCGCGAAGCGGTGGCCAAGCTGCACGCAGCTCGTCTGGCTGCCGACGTGTCAGGCACCAGCACGCTGGTGATTGCGCGCACCGACGCCGAAGCGGCCGATCTGGTCACCAGCGATGTGGACGACAACGACAAGCCCTTCCTCACCGGTGAACGCACCGTCGAAGGTTTCTACCGCAGCAAGGCCGGGCTCGAGCAGGCGATTTCCCGAGGCTTGGCCTACGCGGAAGTGGCCGACATCGTCTGGTGCGAAACCGGCAAGCCTGACCTGGAGTACGCCAAGCGCTTTGCCTCGGCCATCCACGCCAAGTTTCCGGGCAAGCTGTTGGCCTACAACTGCTCGCCATCGTTCAACTGGAAGAAGAACCTCGACGACGCGACCATCGCCAAATTCCAGCACGAGCTCGGCAAGATGGGCTACAAGTTCCAGTTCATCACGCTGGCCGGTTTCCACAGTCTGAACTACTCGATGTTCAACCTGGCCTACGGTTATGCGCGTCAGAACATGACTGCGTTCGTTGAACTGCAGCAGGCCGAGTTCGCGGCCGCAGAGCGTGGTTTCACCGCCGTCAAGCACCAGCGCGAGGTCGGCACTGGCTACTTCGATGCGGTGACGACGACCATCGAGGCGCAAGCGTCGACGGGTGCGTTGAAGGGCTCCACCGAAGACGAGCAGTTCTTCGACAAGAACGACCATTGAAGGTCGGCTTGGAGCGCCGGGGCTGAGACGCTGCGCTGAGTGTCAGGCCGCGTCGCACCGCACGGTGCGACGCCGTGTGGACGCGGGCTTGAGCAGGCTGCGCACGCGGGTTCGCGGGCCATCAGAGACCACGCCTGCTTCCACGGGTGCACGCGCTTTAGCGTCGCTGTAGCGTGGCGGCCAGTGCTTGAGCGTCGCCTGCCGCAGCAGCGCTATGGCGCCGCTCGCGGTGTAGCTCCGTTCCATGACATGAGTGATCAGGTGGCGCCCCACGCGCTCACTGATCACGAGCGTCGAGCAGCGGGTGCCGTACTGTCGCTCGGGCAGACGGATGAAGGCCGCCGACAGCGCGCGCTCGAGCTCGATGGACACCCCGGTGGCTGGCAACTCCGTGTCGGCGGCGATCTGCCGATCACCCAGCGCGGTGAACAACGCACCTGCCAGGGCATCGACCGAGTCGGATTCATCCAATGCCGTTCGCAGGCCGAGCTTCAACGCGCTTGTTTTGGGCCAGGCACTGTCCAGCGACGCGTTCGAGACGCCGTAGGTGCCGCGCTCCAGCCGCCGCGGGTGGGCTTGGGTGTTCGAGGCCCAAAAGCATTCGCCGCGTTGGAAATCGGCGGCAATTAAGTTGAAGCCGTTGTAGCCTGACAGGGCGGTGCGCATCCAGAAGCGGTCGGTCGGTTCGGCGCCGTGCAGCCACTGCGGCACGATCTGTCCGCGCGACGGTGCCTCCGGATCAACGCGGGACGGATCGCGCACATTGGTCACCATGGCCAATCGGCCTTGCGCCGTCAAGCCCAGCCAGGTGCCGCCCGCCACCAGATCACGGCCGCCCAGAATGGCCGGCCCGCCGCTGTCGGGCGTCCACCAGGTCAGGCGTGCGGAAGGGCGGTTGAAGAATTCGTCGCGGTTGGCCGCCACGACCAGCGGGAAGCGCCGGCTCTGGTCGATGGCCAGTGCGATCAGGCACATGGTTCGAAGAGCTCGGTGTGTCGCGGTCCGGCGCGCAAGTGGTGCCAGGCGGCAGCTTCCTGCTCGATGCGTGCACACATCGCATCGGTCACGCCCCCGGTGTTCAAGCCCTGGGGCCGCGTGTACGTTTCCATCCATGTGTCGACGCCGGCGGCTGTGTCTGTGCGCCGCAGCAGCCGCGCGTGCAATCCTGGATACGACTGGCGCAAGTGATCGTGCATCGCGCTCACGGCGACTTGAAGCGCATCGGCATTCAGCGCAGCCGCCCGGTAGTACACATACAGCTCGCGCGGCATCGAGGGGTCGTTTCAGGCTGCCTCGGCGCTCAACACCTCGTAGGGCATCGGGCGCCGCTGCAGCTGCGCGCCATCGGGCGCACCCAGGTGCAGGGTGCCACCGTCCAGCGCGGTCAGCTTCACTTCGATCAGCGCGTGATGCGTCAGGGGTGTCGATCCAGCGCCTGGCGCGGGCGCAGCGCTCGCAACCAGCCCTGCGGGCTGCGCGGGGTCTGCGCTGTGGAACACCTCTTGCCCCGCGCTGATCGGCGCCTCGGCGGCGAACAGCAGGGTGCGACGCTTGGTGGTGCCGCGGTATTGCGAGCGCGCCACCACCTCTTGCCCGGGGTAGCAGCCCTTCTGGAAATTCACTGCGCCGATCAGCTCGAAATTGAGCATCTGCGGCACGAACTGGTCGACCGTGGCCGCTTCGATCGTCACAATCCCGCTGTCCACTTCAAGGCGCTGCCAGGCAGACAGTGCGTGTGGATCCGCAGCCTGTGCTGTGGTGGCGTTCATCACGCGCCACGCGCGCGCGATGCCGGCCACCTCAGGCAGTCGGATCCAGGCGCCGTGGTCGTCAGTCCGCTGGCCCCACGTCGGAAGGCCCTGTGTGGCGACATGGGCCTCCGTGCCACTCACGCCGAACAGGCTCACTTCGGCGCTGGCGTCGCGCAGCTTGCACCGAGCGCGCATCACGAACATAGAGAGGCGCTTCAGAGTGGCAGGCAACACGCTGGCATGACAGGCCATCAGCACCTCGTCGTCGCTCGGTCGCCAGATGACGAAGCTGGCCAGCAAGCGGCCCTTGGGCGAGCAGTACCCGGCCAGTCGCGCTTCGCTGTGTCCCAGTGACTGAACGTCCTGTGTCAGCTGGCCGTTCAGAAACTTGGCCGCATCGGCACCGACAGCGCGGATCACGCCCCAATGAGACAGCGGAGCGGTGAGCGACGGCATCGAAGGCAATGACATGTGCCGATTATGATTTGCACGATGTTGCCCGGCAGCCCACGGTGTCATCCCTACGTACGTTGCCCGGGCGCTGGTCCAACGGCCGAGGCCCTCGCATGAAGCGCTGGGTCACCCGAGGGCTGATTGCACTCGCCGCACTGGTGGTCTGCACGGCGCTGGGGACCTACCTTTGGTTGCACCGGCCACTTGAGTTGGCCAGCGACAAGGTCGAGGTGTCGATCGAGCTGGGCACTTCACCGCGCCACATCGCGACCGCGTGGGTTCAGGCTGGTGTCCAGGCGCCGGCTTGGCTGCTGTATGAATGGTTCCGTTGGTCGGGCCAGTCCCGCCGCATCCGCGCAGGCAGCTATGAAATCGATCGCCAGACCACGCCCGTCTCGCTGCTGGGGATCATGGTGCGCGGTGACGAATCGCAGGCCTCCGTGCGCCTCATCGAAGGCTGGACGCTGCAGCAATTCCGCGCCGAGCTGGCGCAGGCCGAAGCACTGAAGCCCACCACCGCGGCGATGAGCGATGCCGAACTGATGGCGGCATTGGGCGACGCCTCGACGCCGGCCGAGGGTCGCTTTTACCCCGACACCTACACCTACAGCAAAGGCAGCACCGACCTCGCCGTGCTGCGACGTGCCCACCACGCGATGCAGAAGCGTCTGGCCGCTGCCTGGGCGCAACGTGCGGCCGACACGCCGCTGCGCACACCCGATGAAGCCTTGACGCTGGCGTCCATCGTCGAGAAAGAAACCGGTCAACCGGCCGACCGGGGCAAGGTGGCGGCGGTTTTCATCAACCGCCTGCGCATCGGCATGCCGCTGCAGACCGATCCGACCGTGATCTACGGCTTAGGCGCTGCCTTCGATGGCAATTTGCGCAAGCGCGATCTGCAGTCCGACACCCCGTACAACACCTACACCCGCAACGGTCTGCCGCCCACGCCGATCTCGATGCCTGGCAAGGCCTCGCTGCTGGCGGCGGTTCGCCCGGAGCCCTCCCGGGCGTTGTATTTCGTGGCCAGAGGGGATGGCACGAGCGAGTTCAGCGAAGACCTCGCCGCCCATAATCGCGCCGTCAACAAGTTCCAGCGCGGACGCTGAACGGCCTCGCCGCAGCACGTCCAGCAATCAGAACGCACCAGCCCAAAGGACGGCATGCCCGGTCGGTTCATCACATTCGAAGGCATCGACGGCGCCGGCAAGAGCAGCCACATCGAGCCGCTGGCAGAACGCCTGCGCTCGGCGGGGCACGCGGTTCTGCTCACTCGCGAGCCGGGCGGCACACCCCTGGCAGAACGCCTGCGCGAGTTGCTGCTGCACGCCCCGATGGATCCGCTGACCGAAGTCTTGCTGGTATTTGCTGCACGCCGCGACCATGTGAAGCAGGTGATCGCCCCAGCGCTGGCTCGCGGCGACACCGTGCTGTGTGACCGGTTCACCGATGCCACCTTCGCCTACCAGGGTGCGGGTCGAGGCTTTGATTTGGCGCAGCTGACTGCGCTTGAATCGTGGGTGCACGGTGAGCTTCAACCCGATCTGACGCTCTGGTTCGACTTGCCCGCTGAACAGGCCGCTCAGCGATTGAGTGCAGCCCGAGCCCCTGACCGTTTCGAAAAGCAGGATGGCTCGTTTTTCGAGCAGGTGCGCAAGGGCTATCTGGCCCGTGCCGAGGCGTTTCCGCATCGCATCCAGCGCATTGACGCCGCCTCCGACCGCGAATCGGTCGGACGTCAGGTGATGGCCGTGCTGGAGCGCCATCTCTGATGCCGCCCGCAACGCCGGCAACCGACACTGCCTTGCCGAGCGCCACCACAGCGCTGCCGTTGCCCTGGCTGGAGGGGGCGCTGCGCGAGGCACTGGCCACGCAGCGAACACACGCGTTGTTGCTGCACGGGCCGCAGGGCGTGGGCCAGTTCGAGATGGCGCTGACGCTGGCTCAGGCCTGGTTGTGCGAGAGCATTGCCCCCCGCGCTGAAGACCAGCCGCGCCCCTGCGGGCTCTGCGCCAGCTGCCGTCTGGTGCAGGCCCACTCACATCCCGACCTGATGGTGCTGATTCCTGAAGCGATGGCTTTGGCCATGGGCTGGGTTACCGATGGCGGGGGCGAGGAGGGTGGTGCAGCCGCTGTGGATGCAGGTGGCAAGCGCAAGCCGAGCAAGGAAATTCGTGTCGCCGACGTGCGACGGATCCTCTCTTTCGCCCACACCACGACCGCGCGCAACCAGGGCAAGGTGGTGGTGGTGTATCCCGCTGAGGCGATGAACACCATCGCGGCGAACGCGCTGCTGAAGATCCTGGAAGAGCCGAGCGGCCGATTGCGTTTCGTGCTGGCGGGTTCTTCGGCAGACAGCTTGTTGCCAACGATCCGCAGCCGCTGCCAATCTTTGTGGCTCGGGCTGCCGGATGCCAAGCTGGCCGCCGACTGGCTGCGTGCCGAGGGTGTGGCACGTCCCGACGTACTGCTGGCAGCGGCCGGTGGACAGCCGCAGGAGGCGCTGGCCTGGTTTCGCGAGGGCCTCGATGCCCAGGCATGGCTGGCGCTGCCGGCTCAGCTCGCGCGGGGTGAGCCTGGACCGTTGCCGAACTGGCCACTGGCGAGGGTGGTCGACACGATGCTCAAGTTGTGTCACGACGCGATGCGGTTGGCTGTCGGTGGCGAGCCGCGTTACTTCTCAGCGGAAGCGATGCGCGTAGGGGATAAACATGCGGTGGATATCGCCGCCCTGGGTGCTTGGCAACGCGAACTCGGCCGTATCGCGCGGCACGCTGAGCACCCCTGGCAGGCCGCACTGACGATCGAGTCATTGGTCTTGCAGGCGAAGAACGCGCTCTCTTCGGGACAAAGTCCTCGTCCACAGACAGCCAGCGTTCGATAAACTGCCCGCATGAACGATCCCGTATCCCGCCCGCCGACGACCGGTATTCCTGCGCTCGCAGGCAGCCGTCCGAGCGTGATCCAGCTGGTGTTTCGTGAGAAGGGTGCGCTGTACGCCGCCTACATTCCGCTCATGAGCGAGGGCGGCTTGTTCGTGCCCACCACCCGCGAGTACCGCCTGGGTGAAGACATCTATCTGCTGCTGTCCTTGCCCGAGGACAATCAGCGCTATCCAGTGGCGGGAAAAGTGGCCTGGATCACCCCCTCGAATGCATCCGGCGGCCGCACCCAGGGCGTTGGCGTTCGTTTTCCGACTGACGAAAAGACCCGCGTTCTGCGACTGCGGATCGAAGAACTGCTGGGCACCTCGATCTCATCGTCGAAGCCGACCCAGACCATCTGAGGCCTGCGGCCGCGGCCTGTTCGCCGCACCGTGCACGATGTACGTCGACTCCCACTGCCACCTGAGCTATCCCGACCTGTCTGACCGGCTGGCGGAGATTCGTGCCGGCATGGAGGCGGGCGGGGTGGGGCGAGCACTGTGCATCTGCACCACGCTGGAAGAGTTCGACCGCGTGCACGCGCTGGCGTTGGCCCATGACAACTTCTGGGCCAGCGTTGGCGTGCACCCGGACAACGAGGGCGTGCAGGAGCCGACGATCGACGATTTGATCCAGCGTGCAGCGCTGCCGCGCGTGGTCGCGCTGGGCGAAACCGGCCTGGACTACTACCGATTGAACGGGCGCTCAGAGGCCGACATGGAATGGCAGCGCGAGCGCTTTCGCGTGCACATTCAGGCGGCGCACCGCACCGGGCTGCCCCTGGTGATCCACACCCGCAGCGCCTCGCGTGACACGCTTGGGGTGCTGACCGCTGAAGGCGAGCGTCGCGTTGGCGGCGTGTTCCATTGCTTCACCGAAACCCTCGACGTGGCCCGAGCAGCCCTGGATCTGGGTTTCTACATCTCGTTCTCCGGCATCCTGACCTTCAAGAACGCGAAGGATCTGCAGGAGGTGGCGCGCTTCGTGCCCCTGGACCGGTGTCTGATCGAAACCGACAGCCCCTACCTGGCGCCAGCACCGTTTCGTGGCAAGACCAACACGCCCGCGTTGCTGCCGTGGGTGGCCAAGCAACTGGCCGAGTTGAAAGGTCTCAGCGTGGAAGAGATCGGGCGGGTTACCAGCGCCAATTTCGAGTCGCTGTTCAAGATACAGCCGCTGATATACGAACATGCATCACAGAAATTACTTTAAATTTATTGTCTATCTATCTGTCGCATTGTGCTTTTCTCCTGCGATAGCCGGATCTTACGATGATTTTTTCACGGCCATCAAGCGCGATCATCGCCATACCGTGGAAGGGCTGTTACAGCGCGGTTTCGACCCGAATACGGTGAATGAAGACGGTCAGCCAGGCATCGTCGTGGCGCTGCTCATCGAGTCTTATGAGGTCGCCGAGGCTCTGGCCAGCAGCGACGGGTTGCAGCTGGAAGCTGTCAATCGCTCAGGCGAAACGGCGCTGATGATGGCCAGCCTTCGAGGCCAGGCGCGCATCGTCGAGCGGTTGCTGCAACGCGGGGCTACGGTGAATCGCGTGGGATGGTCTCCGTTGCACTACGCGGCCACTGCGCCCGACGAAGCGCCGATGAAGTTGCTGCTGGCACGCGGTGCGGCCGTCGATGCGCGCTCGCCCAATGGCACCACACCGTTGATGATGGCTGCCGACTACGGCCCGTCAGCCTGCGTCGATCTGCTGCTGGCCGCCGGTGCCCGGGTTGATCTGAAAAACGATCTCGGCCTGACCGCTGTCGACTTTGCTCGCCAACGAGGCCGTGACCGGCTGGCAGATCAGCTCGGTCGGCGAATTTCGTCACCTTGAATTTCGAGTTTGGCGGCCACGCACGTAACCGTTTGTCAGCGCGCTTCCGACACGGCTTATGGTGGCAGGACGACTTGTCAGTAGACACCGCGAAATTACAGTGGACCCATCCATTCAAGGAGTCCGCGATGCAATCCAGCCAATTCGCAAGTAACCCATTCGTGCTGATGACCCATCCTGAGGTTGTCCTGCAGGCCGTCGAGAAGTCAGAGTCACTGGCTCGATTGCAAGGCCAGATTTTCAGGCCGCTCGACAAGCCCATCCTCGGAAACACACCGGCTGACGTCGCTGCGTACGACCGTCGGATCGATCAGAGCAACTGATCGGCACGTCGCCTCGGGCGACAACGCCGCGGTGCTCACGGGGATGAGGCGCCCGTGTCAGCGACGCCCAGTTCATCGGAGGCAGCGCATGAACGGCGCGTGGTAGATCAGACAGTCGGGCTACACGCAGTTCTATCAGGCACAGGCCTGCACGCGTGACGTCTGCGCCGCCGGCAGTTCAGCCAACTCGCTCGGCGATGGTTGACATAAGCCATCCAGCGTTTGCCAAAATGGCACATCCGCTGGGGCGTGGCGGATGCTCTGAAGCTGGATTTTCATAGGAGGAGCCCTCCCATCGATCCGGCTACAAATGCACGACTATGTATATTATGTAAATACAATAGAGTAGCAACAAAGACAAAGGCGACCCTCGGGTCGCCTTTGTTCATTTGGCGGCAGAAATCCCTACTTCGCCGCCACGTCCACCGGTTTGGCCGGCGCCTGCGCTGCGGGCGCTTCAACGGCGGAAGCAGCCGGTGACGGTCGTTGCGCAGCCAGTTCCGGGTGATCCTTCAGCATGCTGGCACCGTACAGCGGCTTGTATGCGCCTTGGTGGCAGGTCTGGCAGTTGGCCTTGGCCACGTCACCCGTTGGGCCGAGTCGATGGGCTGGGAACACTTTGGTGATCGGCTCCATGTACTCGTTGTTCAGATCCCGCACCATGCGGATCCCGTACCAAGCGGTTGCGCGCTGCGGGGGGCTGGTTTCCCATGCCGCGAACGAGCGGCTGTTGTGACAGTAAGTGCAATTCACACCAAGTGCCGTCGACATGTGCGTCATCAGGCTGTAAGTCCATTCCGCTTGCTGGATGGTGTGCTTGTTTCCCGTGGGTAACGCCGTCGTACCGTGCACACGAATTTCCTCGGAACCGAGCAGGAACGGTGTGAAAGGATCTTCAGGCAAAGAAGACAGGTTCGCGACGGTCGATACCGTGTTCTGCCCTGCCCGGTCACCCAACAAGCCAACAGATCGCTTCTCAGGCTCGGCCTTGAACCAAACGTTGGCCGGGACATTGTTTCCGCGGTGGCAGGTGTAGCAGGTCACGCCGGTTTCCGCCACGTGGGTCTTGTAGTCGGTGTTGATCTTGCGCGTCATCTGCAGCATCTTGCGAGCCACGACCTTGGTGTACTTGTCGTCCGACGCGAAATTCTCGGCGCTATGGCAGTAGGTGCAACCTTGCTCCGGCGACACCCAAGCTGTCATGGCGACCATCAACCGTGTGAACTCGCCCACGCTCAGGTCGTTGAGAACCTGAACATTCTGGTAGACGAGTGTCGCAGCCGGGCCTCCGGGCGCGGCTGGCGCCAGTGCCGTTGGCACCTGGTTCAGCGGCGCCTGGGCATCCAGGGTTCGAGGGTTGTAGATTTCGGCCATGCCGGTGCCACGAAAGCCATGCTGCACCGCTTCAATCGGTGGCCTTTCGCAACCTGCCAGCAGCGTTGCAGCAGCAAGCAAGAGCAAGCGCAGTGTCATTGTGAAGTTCCTATTCATGGCTTGACTCCCTGCAGCGTCGACGGGTCGATCACTGGAGCCCACACCGCTGGGTACATTGGCGCGACACCGTGCTTCACCGCCCACAGATACCAGTTGTCCACCACCGTGCCGGTCAGCAAGATGCCGATGCCGCCGGTGATGGGCGTCAGAACCGCGAACCACCATGCCCAGCGGTGTATCGATTCCATCGTGGCGTTGAAGCCCATGGTCCAGCGCCAGAACAGCGCGGCGCGCTCCGAGGCGGTTCCGCGGTCCGTGATCTGCTCAATCTCGCGTTCGCCGCCAAAGCGGCTCACCGCCAGGATGGTCGCACCGTGCATGGCGAACAGCAGTGCTGAGCCGTACAGGAACGCGATCGACAGCATGTGGAACGGGTTGTAGAACAGGTTGCCGTAGCGGATCGAAAAGGCCGCGGTCCAATCCAGGTGCGGGAAGATGCCAAACGGAACGCCCTCACCCCAGCTGCCCATCAACACCGGACGAAAGAGGCCCAGCACCAAGAACAGCCAGATCGGGGCCAGGAATGCCCAGGCCACGTGCGTGCCCATGCCCAGCTCGCGAGCACGGCGGTAGGTTCGGGCCCACCACAGCAGGATAGACATCGTCAGGAACAAGCCCGCAATCTGCCACCAGCCGCCCTGGTTCAGGGGCGCCAGTCCCAGGCCATTGCTGGGTGCCGGTGGTTCCAGTGCCAGCCAGAAGAGCTGACGAATGAACTGAACTGGATCCCAGTTCACAGACGCCAACATGTTGAAGCCCATGATGTTGATCGACAGCGTGCCGAAAAAGATCGAGGCCAATCCGAGGGCGCCGAGGTAGACCGGCCCGATCTGCGCATTGCCGATGCGGCCGATCAAGTGGACGAGGAAGGGCTCGCCGAGGCGCGTGCTCTGTGTTTTGTGCTCGATGCCGTGGTGGATCGGGCCAACCGCTTGTACCGCGGTGAAGATGTTCTGGTATTCAGCCATGGGTTGTCTCCTGGTGCACGCGCATCAATGCCAGATGGGAAGATTCAGCCACCAGCCCCACCATTCAGGCCAGCCACGTGTCCAGAACGGGCCGCTGATCACGATGCACACCGCACTCCAGAACACGGCCGACAGTGCCAGAAAGAGGCCGAGGCGGTGGATGCCCAAGGTGCCGATGGAGTAGCCGATGGTGTCGCGGAAGAAGGTGTCTTCATGCTCCGGCGCCTTGACGGTTTCGCCCGCTTTCGGATTGGTAGCCGACAGCACCAGCGCGCCATGCAGCGACAACGCGAGGCAGGTGGTGAAGAAGAAGGTGATCGCCAGCATGTGCGCCGGGTTGTAATGAAAGTGCAGGTATTGATAACCTGTATTCGAAACCCAATCGAGGTGACTCAATATTCCGTACGGGAAACCGTGACCCCATGCGCCCATCAAAACCGGTCGAACCACGACCAGTGTGACATAAGCGAATATCGCGAATGAGAAGGCAACCGGCACGTGTAGGCCCATGCCGAGTTTTCGACAAATCTCAACTTCTCGAAGTGCCCAGGATCCGAATGCACCAATGGCACAGACCGTGATCAGTTGCCACAGCCCCCCTTCGCGCAAAGGCGCAAAGCCAAGACCGTATTTCAGGTCAGGGGGTGCAATATTGATCTGCCAGACATTCCAGGTGCCACCGATGGCCGCGCCCCACAAGATCAGCGCAGTACCGAGCAAGCTGAAAAATAAAGTCGTGACGCCGAAGAATCCGACATAAAACGGCCCGACCCAGAAATCGAAAAGATCCCCTCCGACCAGGGTCCCTCCGCGGATACGGTATTTTCTTTCAAAACTGAGCGTGGCCATGGGCTACTCCTCCGGGCCCCAGGCAATACCAGATTGCCGAGGGCGAAAATCGTGTTGGCAGACGGGGCCGGGCGTGAGCCCGCGCCGCGTCTACCTCGGGCGCAAGCCCGATGCTGTCACTTGACGACGGGTGAAGTCGTTTCTGCAGGCATTGACGCTTGTTGCGCCAATTTGGCCCTGGAGTTCGCGCCATCGATCCAGTTGAAGGTCGATGTACTCAGCAGCACCAAATGAATCAGTACAGCCAAGCCGAACAGAAAAACGCCTTGCGCAACCATCGTACGAAGTGGGTCGAACAAACGCCAAATTCTCCACATGGTCTATCTCCTAATGTAAATGGGACATAAAGGTATAAACGGCACCTTTGACGCCGCCGATCAATGATTTCTCTGCCTCTGCCCCGGGTAACCAGGAACGCCATTGCCATGTCATCGCTTGCGCGCACAAGGCAACCACCAACAACAAGCAAAAGCTCACTGCAAAGATTCCAAGATACGCTTTTGAGTCGTTCTTCAATATCTGCTGCAAAGAGAGATTCGTTGTATCAGCCATAGCATTCCCCTTCCGGGATTCAAATCAGAGCCAAGGACGCCAAGCCCACACCAAGAAGTGCGCTATCACTGCAACAGCAGTAAAGCCGATGAAGCCTTGCACATAGAATCTGTGAAACTCTTGTGCCTCTTCATCGGTCAGGCCTGATATAGAGCCTTTTCTTTCAGCCATAGGATTTACTCCTTAAGGACGGCCACGTGGCCGTTATCGCGCAGAGCCCGCGCGATCGAGGCAGCCGCGGCACTGCGCCACGACATTCGGTGTGTTCAGCTTGGGGCTGAACGAATTCATCTACAACGGCTGATGCACTGGGCCTCATGCCGGCTCTCCCTGCCTCATGGCGTCACGCGAGGTCGCCACCCGCGCCGCCGTGACGCGGTCCTCGCCAGCTCTGCGCGCGTCTCGTTCTGCGCGGTCACGCAAACGTTTTGCAGCTGATATCTGCACCAGGACGGGCTCGGTCTGCACGATCTCGTCAAGCAGTTCCTGCGCGTCTACATCCCACGGGCTCGGCGCCTGACCATCGATGCGTGCGGGCGTCGGGTCGACGCGGTCGAGGTCGGTACCCAGCGGCAGGATGTGGAACAGCGCGTCGAACAGTGCGTTGCAAAACTCCTGCACGATGTAGGTCGCACCGGAGTAACCCATGAACGGCGTGCCGGTGTGGCGGCGGATGATGGGCAATGGGAACGAGGCGGGAATGAAGCTCGCCTTCATCATCGAACCGCCGCCGCATTCGGCGAGGTAGATGCGTTCGTTGTAGCTGCCGTACATCACGAGCGGCGTCTTGTCTTTCACCAACTGGCGCACTTCTTCGTTATTCGTCTTGGCGCCTGGCAGCCGGGACACCGCGAACTGGCACGGCAAGCCCATCTCGTCTTCGAGGAAGTGGCGGATGCCGCGGGTGTAGGTGTCGTTGGCCACCACAGCGAAGCTGGCGGTGCCGAAGAAGTCTTGCGTCACGGAGCGCCAGAGATCCCAGATCGGCTTGATCGTGGTGTGCTTTTCGCGTTCGATGAAGGGTTCGGGATCGAGACCCAGCAATTCACCCAGCTTGCGCAGGAACTTGGTGGTGCTGTGCAGGCCGATCGGGGCTTGCAGGTACGGGCGATCAAGCGCCTCGCACAGCATGCGCCCGAATTCTCGGTACATGCAGATGTTGACGTCGGCTTCGACCAGCCTCGACACGTCCGCCAGGTGGCTGCCGAGCGGGAAGGTCATGTTCACTTCGGCACCGATGCCCTGCACCAGGCGCCGAATCTCGGCCAGGTCGCTGGGGCAATTGAAGGTGCCGTAGCACGGGCCAATGATGTTGACGCGTGGCTTTTCGCCGGCCGGCCGCTCTGCATAAGGCTTGCGCGCCGGCACTTTTTTCATGCCGTACTCGCTCCACAGCCAGAACATCGCGCGATTCGCGCATTGCCACTGGTCTTCGTCGATCGTGCGCGGCAAGAATCGCTGGATGTTGGTACCCGACGGCGTGACGCCGCCACCGATCATTTCGGCGATCGACCCGGTGACCACCACCGATGGCAAATCGGGGTCGAGCGCGGCATGCGCGCGGCGCATCGAGCCTTCGGTGCCTTCGCGTCCGAGCTGCTCTTCAGCCAGACCGGTGACGACGATGGGCAACTCATGCGGCGGCAGCGCGTCGGTGTAGTGCAGGACCGATGTGACCGGCAGATTTTCGCAGCCCACCGGGCCGTCGATGACGACTTGCAGGCCCTTGATGGCCGTGAAGACGTACACGGCACCCCAGTAGCCGCCTGCGCGATCGTGATCGAGAACCAGCATCAGATCATCTCCTCGGCTTTGCGCTTTTTCGCCAGCTTTTCAGCCTGGCGGCGCTGGTCGGCCTTGAATTCGGGGCGGTCTTTCGGGATGCCATTGGCCGGCTCCCACACGCCAGAGGAATGGCCCTCGCCCACCGCGCCGAAAAAGTCCTTCATCTGCGTGAAGCGCGCCTTGTTACCGATGGCGGCGTTGATCACCGTGGCCAGCGAGCCGGCGCCTGCCGGGCCCATCAGTGGGCGCGCCGAAATCAGGTTGGTGAAGTACAGCGATGGTGTGCTTTGTGCCTTGGCGTACTGAACGACGGGCGTGGTGCCGATGGCCAGATCGGGCTGGTACTCGGCAATTGCGGCCAAGTCTTGTTCGAGCGATGCGCGGAACTGAACCTGCACGCCCTTGGCCTGCAGCCATTGCAGATCGGCTTCGTTCCAGGCGGTGCGTGGGCAGGCACTGCCGACGTAGCGGAGGTCAGCGCCGCTTTCAACCAGCAAGCGGCCGACCAGCAATTCGGAGCCTTCGTAGCCGCTGAGCGTGATGCGTCCCTTGATCGGCGTCTTCGCCAGCGCGCCACGGATGGCGGGCAGGATGCGGTTCTTTGCCGCATCGATCAGGTCTTGCGATGTGTTGGTCGCTTGGCCGATGGCCTGCAGCCAGGCTTCGGTGCCGTCATAGCCCACAGGTGCCGAGCCCACGATGGGGCGCCCTGCTGCTTCGAATTCGCGGATGCTGGCGGTGTAGAAAGGGTGGATCGCGGCGACTGCGGTGCAGTCGAGCGCGGCATAGAGCTCTCGCCATTCGCGGGTCGGAACGACCGGCCCTGCCGCCAGACCCATCGGCTCGAGCATCATGCCGATGATCACCGGGTCGGCTGGGAAGACCTCGCCGAGCAGCGCGATGGTCGGCTTGTCGGAGCGACCCGTGCGCGGCGCTTGCACGGGGCCTGCCAAGACCTCGTTGCGTGCATATTTCAGCATCGCGCCTGCGAGCACATCTTTCGCTTCGGCATGCGTGGGCACGCCAAAGCCCGGCACGTCGATGCCGATGATGCGCACGCCGTTGATGTCCTTAGGCAGGATCTGCAGCGGCACGCCACTGGCCGTCGGCACGCACAGGTTGATGATGACGATGGCGTCGTACTTCGCCGGATCGGCTTCCTTGTGGACGGCCTCGCGGATGTCCTCGAACAGCTTGCCGGTGACCAGCGATTCGCTGTTGAACGGCACGTAGCCGACGCTGCGCTTCGCACCGTAGAAATGCGAGGTGAAGGTCAGGCCATACACGCAACACGCCGAGCCCGACAGGATGGTCGCGGTGCGACGCATCCGCAGACCGACACGCAGCGAACCGAAGGCCGGGCACATGCTCTGCGGCTGGTCGTGCGGACCGGCTTTAGGGTCCTTCGGATAGTCCTTCGCGTACTGGTCCAGAACCTCTGACTTGCCAGCCGACTTGGCAGCAGCCAGCAGCTGATCGCCTCCGGCATGGCAGCCCATGCCGTCACCGTCGAGCGTGGTCGAGGGCACGCCCGGAGCCGTGGGCGACGCCGGTGTGGCTGCCTGCGCCGCTGCGATGATGGGGATGGTCTTGGACATGGTGCGGAGGGTGATGTGCGAGAGGGCTCAGACTTCGTCGTAGACGACTTCGAGCGTTTCCTTCTTGCTTTCGGTCTTGCCGCACATGTCGAACTGCGTGGCGGGTTCAAGCACCACATCGCGGCCGACCGAAGCGGCGGAGAACAAGCCGAGCAGTGCGTCCTGCGTCATCGGCTTCGGACGGATCGGCACCGACGTGCCGACGTTCTCAGCCAGCTGCGCAAACATCGGGCCCCACGGCGAATCCGGGCGGCCGATGATTTCGTAGCTCGCGCTCTTGCGGCGGATGTCGTCGTTGGCCGGGATCACCGACAGCACCGGGATGCCGACCTGCTCGGCGAAGGCGGTCGCCTCGCCGGTGCCGTCGTCGCGGTTGATCACCATGCCCGCCACGCCGACGTTGCCGCCGAGCTTGCGGAAGTACTCGACCGCGCTGCAGACGTTGTTGGCGACGTACAGAGACTGCAGGTCGTTGGAGGCGACGACGATGACCTTCTGGCACATGTCGCGGGCGATCGGCAGGCCGAAGCCGCCGCAGACCACGTCGCCCAGGAAGTCGAGCAACACGTAGTCGAAGCCCCACTCATGGAAGCCGAGCTTTTCGAGCAGCTCGAAGCCGTGGATGATGCCGCGACCACCGCAACCGCGACCGACTTCAGGGCCACCGAGCTCCATTGCGTAGACGCCATCGCGCTTGAAGCAGACGTCGCCGATCGCGACGGCCTCCCCGGCCAGCTTTTTCTTCGAGCTCGTTTCGATGATGGTCGGGCAGGCGCGGCCGCCGAACAGCAGGCTGGTGGTGTCGCTCTTCGGGTCGCAGCCAATCAGCAGCACCTTCTTGCCTTGCTGCGCCATCATGTAGCTGAGGTTGGCCAGCGTGAAGCTCTTGCCGATGCCGCCCTTGCCGTAGATCGCGATGATCTGCGTTTCCTTCGTCACCGGGCCGGGGGACACGGGAGGGGGTTCGACGGCGGCTTCGTTGCGCAGGTCTTTCATCATGATGGTCACGGGAGTTGCCTTGGCGGAACTCAGCGTCGATTCAGTGGTACTCATGGGCAAGACCTCCAATCCAAAATCATCTTCAAACACGTCGGGTCGCCGAACGCTGTGCGGTAGGCCGAGTCGGCCTCCATGGCGTCGGCACGGTGTGTGATCAGGCCGTCAAGTGACAGCCGGCCGGACTCGGCCAGGTTCTTCACCGCAACCAGATCGCTGGGCAGCCACTGCGCGGCGATACGAATGCGGGCTTCACGCATGAAGGCCGGTGGGAACACGAAGGACAGTGGTTCGTCGTAAAAACCGGCGAGCACCACTTCGCCGCCGGGTGCGAGGCGCGAAATCAGTGTGTCGAGCAACGAAGAATCGCCACTGACGTCGCAGATGCAGTGGTAATCGCGCCGCGCGTCCGTTGAGGGGTCGATCACCTCGTATCCCATGGCGCCCTCACGACGCGCAGGATTGGTTTCCCATACGGTGGGCGAGGCGCCTGCCACCACGGCCAAGCGCGCGATCATGCGACCCAGCACGCCGTGACCAATGATCAAATCGGGCTGCGTCAGCCCCTCCATCGAATGCGCGTGATAGGCGGTCGCTGCCAGCGCCAGCAACACGCCCTGCTCTGCCAGATCTTCGGCGAATGGGATCGTCCGCGCGCCCGGGAGGACCACGTGGGCCGCGGCACCGCCGAACAGGCCTCGCACGTCACCGAAGCATTTCGCGCCCGGCACGAAGACGCGTTCACCTACTTGGCGGCCTGACTGGGAGCCGGCCTTGGCCACTCGCCCCACCGATTCATAACCTGGAACCAGCGGGTAGCCCATGCCCGGAAAGGCGGGCATCCGCCCCGACCACAGCAGGCGTTCGGTGCCAGTGCTGATGCCGCTCCATTCGATGTCGACCGTCACGTCTTCGTCGGTCGCGTCGGTCAGGTCCAAACGACTGAGCACGAGCTGCTCAGGTCGCTCAAGGACGACAGCCATCGTGTTCAAGTCACCGCTCCCGTGCGGGGTGTAGCACTTCCGCAGAGCAGGTAAACGGGGAACCTCAAGTGCATTCTCTCGACCTCTTCAACATGTATGTAATGCTAAGCTGACATTTTGAACTGTCAACTTGCATTTACAGTTATTTCTTCGAGGGTTTACGCGCGAACGGGATGCGCGACGATCAACTGGGTCTGCAAGGGCATGTGGTTTCGAAGCAACCGAACCTCGCCAAACCCGGCGTCGTGCAGCAACTGAGTGAGTTGCGCCGCGCTGCGTGAGCGGCCCTTGCCCATCGCCAACAGATAGAAACCGAAGTAGGCGTCGCCCATGGCCTCTGCGCCCGGCGTGCCAGACATCGGTTCCGTCAGCAGCAGCGTTCCGTCATCCGGCAACGCGCGGCGCACGGCTTTCAGGATCATCAGTGCACGGGCATCGTCGTGGTCGAAGATCACACGCACCAGGCTGATCAGGTCGCAGCCCGTGGGCAGCGGGTCGCTGAAGAAGCTGCCACCGCAGGTGGTGGTGCGCTCGGAGAGTCCCTGCTCGGCAAAACGGGTGCGGGCGCGCTCTGCCACGGCAGGTAAATCAAAGAGAACGAGCTGAAGATGTGGCGCGCGCGCCGCAACCGCGGACAGAAATGTGCCCTCGCCACCGCCGACATCGAGCAGTTGGCGGTGCTTGTCGAACGAGTACGCCTCCAGCACCTCGTCGGACACCAGCGTCTGCGAGGCTGACATCAGCGCCGAATAAGGGCTCACGTGATCGGTGGCCAGTGCGTCAGGTGCCTCCGCTGCCGCGTACGGCCAGTACTGCGCCAGCGCAGAGGTGCGGGCTTCCCCACGCAGCAAGGCCACCGGGTCGGCGAGGTCGACGTACAGCTCAGCGTGGTGCTCGACCATCGAACTGATGGCCGCGTCTCCCACCAAGGGGGCTCCCAGCGGCCCAAGGCCGTATCGGCCACGGCTGCGCTTCTCAACCAGCTTCAGTGATACCGCCGCGGCCAGCAGGCGCTGTGCTGCGTCTTCGGTCAGACCCAGGCGTGGCGCCAGCGCTGACAGGGTTTGTGGCTCTTCCGCCAGCAGATCGAACAGGTGCAGGCGCACGCAGGCGAGCAGGATCTGCGAATAGACGAAGCCGGCGACCAGATCGAACAGCCCGCTGGCGCGTCGCTGCGCGATGGGGCGCGTCAGCGGAAAAGCCGCTGCCCAGCGTCGGAAGCTGCGGCTGCCGGTGAGCCCGTCTCGCCACGCCAGCCAGCGATCGAGCAGCCGATCGAACAGCGATGGGGGAGACGACAGATCTGCTTTCTCGCTCAGAGCGCTCATGCTTCGATGCGGACCACTTCCTCAGCAATCTCCTTGGGGACCAGTCGCTCGGCCTCCAGTCGCACCAGGGCACGCATCTGCGCGGCGCCGGGGCACGGCGGGATGGCCGCAATCGCCGCGGCAACCAAGCGATCGAAATGGTGGATGGCACCCTCAAGTCCCAATTCCCGAGCAGCGCTGGGGCGGCACAGTGCCACGTCCTGCCCTGGCGGCTTGCCCAGCGATTTCGCGTCGCAGGCGACGTCCCGGATGTCGTCAGCCACCTGGTAGGCTTCGCCCAGCCACTCGCCCAGCGCTTGCCAGGGCGCTGCATCGGCGCCTGCGGCTTGCGCCCCCGCAATGGTGGCGGCTGCAAACAGGGAGCCGGTCTTGGCACGTTGATAGTCAGCCAGCGACACCCGCGGCTCGCATTCCCAGGCCTGTCCGGCGACGATCCCGTGCGGCATCCCGGTGGCGCGGCCGATGGTTCTCAGCAACGAGGGCAGGCGCAACGGTGACTTGGTGGCCGCCGTGCCCAGCGTCTGGAAGGCCAGCACGATCAAGGCATCACCGGCGAGCACGGCCAGCGGTTCGCCGAAGGCGAAATGCACTGAAGCGCGACCGCGGCGCGTGGCGGCGTCGTCGAAGCACGGCAGATCGTCGTGCACCAGAGAGGCGCAGTGCAACAACTCGATGGCCGTGGCCGCAGCTTCGGAGAGCACCGGATCGTCATCGCCGCAGGCCTGGGCGACCGCCAGACACAGCTGGGGGCGGATGCGGGCACCACCGGGGAACACCGCGTGGCGGATGGCGCCGGCCAGCTTCGGCGGGCAACCTTCTTCTTCTCCGGATGCAATGGCGACGGCCAGGGCCTGTTCGATACGGGTGATGGGCTTCATGCGTGACTCCGGCGGGCGCCTCATGGCGGGGTGTTGACGCGAAACTGTCAATTCAGCTTGTCGCGAGAAAGTGTCAACTAATGTAGACACGTCACCGTCCGTCGTCAACAGCACGGGCCCCATGGTTGCGAGCGATGCGCTCGGCGTGAAGGTCAGCCTGCTGAATTTTTTGACCGGAGCCCTGGTGCATCTGGATAATCCGAGGCTGTCCCACCGAGCCCACGCCACGCCTTGATGTCTGCCCCCGGCCCGATGGACGTGCTGGCCCCTCCCCTGTCTACACCGACCCCAGCCACGCTCGAACTGATCGGGGTGTCTTGCGTGCGTGGTGTGCGACGCCTGTTTGACAGCGCCGATGCCGTGGTCCGCGCTGGCGAACTGCTTCGTGTTCAAGGCGCCAATGGCGCAGGAAAGACCAGTTTGTTGCGCACGCTGTGCGGCCTGTCTTCGCCTGACCGCGGAGAGGTGCGATGGAATGGCCGTGGATTGGTCGAGCAGCGCGACGAATTCCACCGCGAGCTGATCTACATCGGACATGCCGCCGCACTGAAGGACGATCTGTCGGCTCGCGAGAACCTGCTCGCCGCCTGCCTGCTGGGCGGGCAGCAGCCTACTCAAGCTGAATTGATGCAGGCACTGACGGCCGCCGGACTGCGCCATCGCGAACAGTTAAGCGCACGCAGCTTGTCCCAGGGACAGCGTCGTCGGGTGGTGTTGGCGCGGCTGCTGCTGGCGCCCCACCCGCGCTTGTGGGTCCTGGATGAGCCGTTCAATGCACTCGACGCTGACGCCTGCGAATGGTTGCTGGGCGTGGTGACAGATCAACTGCGTCGCGGTGGCATCGTGGTGCTGACCAGCCACCAGCCGGTGGCCATCGATCCATCGCTGTCTCAAGTGACGTTGACCCTGTGAGCCAGACCGCCACGGTCTTCGATGCGATGCGCGGCGTGTTCGTACGCGACCTGCGGCTGGCTTGGCGTCGACGCGCCGACACCGCGGCGGCCCTGTTCTTTTTTGTGATCGTGGCCAGCCTTTTCCCGCTCGGCGTCGGTCCGGAGCCCGCCCTGCTTCGCACCATGGCCCCCGGGGTGGTGTGGGTGGCAGCCTTGTTGGCGTCGATGCTGTCCCTCGGTCGGCTGTTTTCCGACGATCACCAAGATGGCACGCTGGAGCAGCTGTTGCTGTCCGCCTGCCCGTTGCCGTTGATCGTGCTGTCGAAAATGGGTGCGCACTGGCTGTGTTCAGGCTTGGCGCTGACCGTGGTGGCTCCTCTGATCGCCTTGCAGTTCGACTTGCCCGCGTCCTCGATAGGCGTCCTGGTCATGTCGCTGCTGATAGGTACGCCGTTGCTCAGCCTGATCGGCGGCATCGGCGCGGCGCTGACGGTGGGGGTGCGCGGTGCGGGCGTGCTGTTGTCCCTGCTGGTACTGCCCTTGTGTGTACCGGTGCTGATCTTCGGCGCGGGTGCAGTCGAGGCGGTTGCCGCGGGCTTGTCGGCTGACGCGCACTACTCGCTGCTCGGTGCGATGCTGGTGCTGGCGCTCTTTGCGGCACCCATCGCCGCGGCAGCAGCCCTGAGGATCGCACTCGAATGAGGCCGTTGCACAATCGCGGGCTGTCTGGATGGTGTGCGGCTGCCTCGTGCGCGTCCTAGCGGTGACAGCCGGAGTCCGACCTCGTGCAGTTTTCTGACATCAACTGGTTCAAGTACGCTGCCCCCCAGCGTTTCTATCCCCTCGCGGGTCACGTCATCCCTTGGTGCGGTGGGCTGGCGGCATTGCTGACCCTCATCGGCCTGTACGTGGGGCTTTGGGTGGCGCCCGTTGACGCCCAGCAGGGCGATGCCTACCGAATCATTTATATCCACGTGCCGGCGGCCTGGATGTCGATGATCATTTACCTGGCGATGGCGTTCTGGGCCGCCATGGGCTTGATCTTCAACGCACGCCTGGGAGCCATGTTGGCGACCGCGCTGGCGCCATCAGGCGCTCTGATGACCTTCATCGCGCTGTGGACCGGTGCACTCTGGGGCAAGCCGACCTGGGGCACCTGGTGGGTGTGGGACGCGCGCCTGACCTCCGAGCTGGTGCTGCTGTTTCTCTACATCGGATTCATGTCACTGCATGCCGCGATCGATGACCCGCGCCGCGCCGACCGGGCGGCAGCGCTGCTGGCGCTGGTGGGTGCGGTCAATGTTCCGATCATTTATTTTTCGGTGAAGTGGTGGAACACCTTGCACCAAGGCGCCTCTATCAGCTTCAGCAAGGGGGCGACGATTGCCACGCCGATGCTGCTGGGCATGTTGGTGATGGCATTGGCGTTCTGGGCGTATGCCATCGCGATGGCGCTGGCTCGGCTGCGTGTCGTCATCCTGGAACGTGAACAGCACGCGCAGTGGGCGCGCGCCGAACTGGGTGCCGTTTGATGGTCTGGAACAGTTGGTCGGACTTCGTGGCCATGGGTGGCTATGGGTTGTATGTATGGGGATCGTTTGGCGTGACGGCTGCGGTACTGGCCGCTGAAATCTGGTCCGTGAGAGCCCGTCGACGAGCCTTGAGCCAGCGCGTGCGCGATGCCGCCAGTGCAGAGCCAGGAGAAGCTTGATGAAACCCAGAACCAAGCGCGGCTTGGCCATCGTGATTGGCCTTGCCGTATTGGGTGTGGCGAGTGCGCTGGTGCTGAACGCATTCCAGAGCAACATGGTGTTCTTTTTCAGCCCCACCCAAGTGGCGGAGAAAGAGGCGCCACTCGAGCGCAGCTTCCGCATCGGTGGACTGGTCGAGGAAGGGAGCATCCAGCGCGACGAGAACACCTTGACGGTCAACTTCGTGGTGACCGACCTCGCGCAGAATATCCCTGTGGTCTACACCGGCTTGCTCCCTGACCTCTTTCGCGAGGGCAAGGGAGTCGTGGCGCAGGGCAAGCTGGGCCCGGACGGCGTGTTCCGTGCGGAGCAGGTGCTGGCCAAGCACGATGAAAACTACATGCCGCCCGAAGCCGCTGACGCGTTGGCGAAGGCACGCAAGGGCGAGATGCCTGCGGGCGCCATGACGACGTCCTCCGGTGAACCGTCCGGTGCCAAGACCTACGGAGTGACCCCATGATTCCTGAGCTGGGCCACGTCGCCCTGATCCTTGCGCTGGCGATGGCCATCGCTCAAAGTGTCTTGCCCCTGATTGGCGCGCAGCGCGGCGATGCGGCCTGGATGTCGCTGGCGAGGCCCTCCGCGCGCGGCCAGTTCGTGTTCCTGCTGATCTCCTACGGCTGCCTCACCTACTCCTTCATCAACAATGATTTCTCGGTGCTGCTGGCGGCCGAGCATTCCAACTCGACGTTGCCACTGATGTACCGCTACACCGCGGTCTGGGGCAATCACGAAGGCTCCATCCTGCTGTGGTCGCTGATCCTGGGCGGTTGGACGTTGGCCGTCGCCACGTTTTCGAAGGAGCTGGACGAGCCCACGGTGGCCCGCGTGCTCGGTGTGATGGGGCTCATCAGCTGCGGCTTCATCCTCTTCACGCTGTTCACCTCGAACCCATTCGAACGTCTGATCCCGGGTGCCCTCGACGGCCGCGACCTGAACCCGTTGCTGCAGGATCCGGGCATGGTGATCCACCCGCCCATGCTTTACATGGGTTATGTGGGCTTCGTGGTGGCCTTCGCCTTCGCCATCGCCGCATTGCTGTCGGGCCGCCTCGATGCGTCATGGGCGCGCTGGTCGCGTCCCTGGACCACCGTGGCCTGGTGCTTCCTGACCTGCGGCATCGCGCTGGGCAGCTTCTGGGCCTATTACGAACTGGGCTGGGGCGGGTGGTGGTTCTGGGACCCGGTCGAGAACGCCTCGTTCATGCCCTGGCTGGTCGGTACGGCGCTGATCCATTCACTGGCCGTGACGGAAAAGCGCGGTGGCTTCAAGATGTGGACCGCGCTGTTGGCCATCCTCGCGTTTTCGCTGTCGCTGCTCGGTACCTTCATCGTCCGCTCAGGCGTGCTCAGCTCCGTGCACGCGTTTGCAACAGATCCTGCGCGCGGCGTCTTCATCCTCGGGTTCCTGGTCGTGGTGATCGGCGGCTCGCTGCTGCTGTTTGCCTGGCGCGCGCCCAAGGTCGGGCTGGGTGGCGGTTTTGATCTGGTCTCCCGCGAGTCCATGCTGCTGGCCAACAACGTGCTGCTTGTCGTTGCAGCCGCGGCCGTGTTGCTCGGCACGCTCTACCCGCTGGTGCTCGACGCGCTCGGCATGGGCAAGATCTCGGTCGGCCCGCCGTACTTCGACTCTGTGTTTGTCCCGTTGATGGCGCCGGCGCTGTTCCTGATGGGTGTCGGCCCACTGGCACGCTGGCGGCAGGCGGGCGCGATCGACCTGGCACGCCGCCTGCGCTGGGCATTCGGCGTGAGTGCGATTTCCGCCGTGGTGGCCCCCTTTGTGCTCGGCCACTGGACGCCAATGATCGGGTTCGGTCTGCTGCTGGCCGCCTGGATCACAAGCACCGCCCTGCTCAACCTGGTGGCCCGCGTGCGCGGTGGCTCGCTGGACATGGTCGCAGCCCGCCTGGCGGCGCAATCCGGCAGCTACTACGGCATGCTGTTTGCGCACGTCGGGGTGGCGGTGTTCGTCGTTGGCGTCACGGTGGTCAGCGGCTACCAGAGCGAGAGCGATGTGCGCATGCAGGTCGGTGAGACCACCACCGTGGGCGGCTATGTCTTCACGATGCAGGGTGTGCGCGAGGTCAAGGGCCCGAACTATGTCGCGGCGCAGGCCTCGATCGGTGTCACCCAGGATGGCAAGCAGGTCACCACCTTGTGGCCTGAACGCCGCATCTACAACGTGACGCGCTCACCACAGACCGAAGTGGCCATCGACCGCAGTCTGGCGCGCGATCTGTACGTGGCGCTGGGCGAGCCAGTCAGCCCCACGGCCTGGAGCGTGCGCGTGCATCACAAGCCCTTGGTCAACCTGATCTGGCTCGGCTGCCTGCTGATGGCGGGTGGCGGCATGTTGGCGGTGCTGGACCGGCGCTACCGGGTGAGTCGGACGGCGGACGTCAAGAGTGCACCCGTCGATGCCGGGCGCGGTGCGCCGCCGCGACCGATGTCGCTGATCGGCATGCTGGTTCGCAAGTTCCGCGCACGATGAAGCGGTATCTGCTGCCGCTGCTCGTGTTCGTGGTGATGGCCGGATTTCTGGCGATCGGCCTGAAGCTCGACCCGCGCGAAGTGCCCTCCCCTCTGATCGGCAAGCCCGCACCGGCTTTCGATCTCCCGCAACTGGCCGCGCCGGAGCAACGCTTGGCTGCCAAGGACTTGCGCGGACAAGTCTGGCTATTGAATGTCTGGGCGTCGTGGTGCGTGGCCTGCCGCCAGGAGCATCCCCTGCTGGTCGATCTGGCCAAGACGGGTCAGGTCAAGTTGTACGGCTTGAACTACAAGGACAAGCGGGACGATGCGCTCGGCTGGCTGGCCAAGTACGGCAACCCCTATCTCCAGTCGGTGTCGGACACCGAGGGGCTGGTCGGCATCGACTATGGTGTCTATGGCGTGCCGGAGACCTTCGTCATCGACAAGCAGGGTGTCATACGCTTCAAGCAGATCGGCCCGGTGACGCCCGAGGCCTTGCGCGACAAGCTGCTGCCACTGGTGGCGCAACTGGAGCAGGCGCCATGATGCGCCGGCTCCTGATGGCGCTGACCATGGCCTCCGTGATGCACAGTGCGAGCGCCACCGAGGCGGCCTCGCTGGCGGCCGATCCCGTACTCGAGGCTCGCGTGTTGAAGGTGGCCGAGGAATTGCGCTGCCTGGTCTGTCAGAACGAAACCATCGCCGCCTCCCACGCCGATCTGGCGGTTGATCTGCGCAAGCAGATTCGCAACAAGCTCAGCGAGGGACAGTCCGAGCAGCAGATCCTCGATTTCATGGTCGAGCGCTACGGCGACTTCGTGCTGTACCGCCCTGTGCTCAAGGCCAGCACCATCTTGCTATGGGTCGGCCCCTTCGCGCTGCTGCTGATCGCGGCGTACTCGCTCACGCGGGCCATCCGCGGCCGCCAACGCCATGCGGTACCACTGACTCCTGTCGATGCCGATCGTGCCCGACGGCTCCTTGACGAATCTCCCCCAGGCCCATGACCCTCTTCTGGATACTGACCGCGGCGCTGACCGTGCTCGCGCTGGCGCATGTGCTGCCTGTTTTGTTTCGTCCGCGTCGCGCCCTAGCGGCTGCCGACGCGGCAGCGCGCCGCTCGTCGACGCTGGCCATCCTGCGAGAACAAGCCGCGCAACTCGACGCTGAACTGGCGTCGGGCCATCTGGACGCTGAACAGCACCGTGCCGCCCGCGAGGACATCGAACGGCGCGTCCTCGAAGAAGCCGATCCCGTCAGCGCCCCGACTGCGAAGGCATCGATCGCCAGTGCGCCCGCGGATCGTCCCTGGAAGGTCGCATGGCTCCTCACGCTGGGCGTTCCACTGCTGTTGGGCACGATCTACAGCCAGATCGGATCGCCTCAGGCCATTGACACGCCACCGCCGCCGCCGGTCGCCTCACTCGGTGCTGACAACGTCTCCGACGCAGAGGTCGAGGAACTCGTGAAGAAGCTCGCCGCGGCCATGGAGCAAAAACCGGACGACCTCGCCGGCTGGACCTTGCTGGCGCGTACCTATGCGGTGCTGCAGCGCTTTCCCGAGGCCAGCAAGGCGTATGCGCGTGCCACCGTACTGGCGCCCGACGACGCGCAGTTGCTGGCCGACCACGCCGACGTACTGGCGATGCTGCAAGGCCAGAAGATTTCAGGCGAGCCGGCGCGGCTGGTAACGCGTGCGCTGCAGATCGATCCCAAGAACCTGAAAGCACTGGCCTTGGCCGGTGGTGCCGCCTACGAGGCTGGTCAATATCCGCAGGCCATCGAGTACTGGACGCTGGCGCGCCAGATGGCGCCACCGGACACGCCTTTCACCGAAAACCTCGATCGCAGTCTGATCGATGCCCGACGTGCGCTGCAAGGGGGTACGCCCGGTACCGCGACGGCACCAGACACTGCGGCTGCACCCGTCGGCACGGCAGCCACTGGATCGACTTCACCCGCGGCGTCCGACGCCACCCACGTGGCCGGCGTGGTCAGCCTGTCACCGGCGTTGGCCGGCAAGACCTCTCCGAGCGACACCGTCTTCATCTTCGCGCGTGCGGCCGAAGGCCCGCGCATGCCGCTGGCCATCCTGCGCCGTACGGTCGCCGATCTGCCGATCAGCTTCAGGCTCGACGACGCGATGGCGATGTCACCGGCGATGAAACTCTCGAACTTTCCGGTCGTAGTCGTTGGCGCGCGGGTGTCAAAGTCGGGCAATGCGCTGCCGAGCGCGGGCGATCTGGGCGGTCAGGTTTCAGGCGTCGCACTGGGCACGGAGGGGCTGCAGATCGTCATCGACACGGTCCAGCCGTGACCTGCCCTCGCGCCGCTGTTGCGCCTTCAAGTGCCGACACGCACAGCGCAGCCACCACCTCCGGTTGCTCCTCGTGAACGATGTGGCCTGCGCCGCTCAGGCGGATCAGCGTGGAGCCAGACTGCGCTGGCAGCATCGACAGCACCTGCTGCGCTTGTGAAGGCGGCACTGCACGGTCCTTGTCCGCCACGATCAACCTGACGGGCGTGGCCAGGCGGGGCAGATCGCGCAGCAGCGGTTGAACATCCCAGTTGGCCATCATCGCCAGCGCGCCCTCGATGTGCCCAGGATTGCTGACGATGCGGCCGTACAGTGCCATGCCTTCTGGCCCCAGCACCGAGCCGGTGTCACTGACCAGTCGCGCGATCGCACGCGGATCGGCCGCACGTCGGGCTACGAAACCTGGCGCAAACGGGAGCGACGCCATCAGCTTGGCCGCCGGCGGGAACAGCAGCCCGGCCAGTCCGCCCAACGGCATGAACGCACCGTTGATGCTGACCAGACATTGCGGTGCGATGTGGCCGTCGAGGCACATGCGTGCACCCAGCGCAGCGCCTGCCGAATGACCGATCAGGATCGTCGGCTGCGCGGCCAGCACATCGAGCAAGGACTTGACCGCCAAGGCCATGCCCGGCAGTGAGGCCTGCCAGGGGCTCGCCATGCCGGTGTAGGCGTGACCCGGCAGATCGATCAGCAGCAGATCGGCATGTGGCCGCAACCACGGCAGCATCGGGTACCAGGAATGCGCCGAGGCCCCAGTGCCGTGCAACAGCAGCGCGAGCGGCGTCGCAGTGGCGTCTGCGCCTGGAGGCGCTTCGCGCGCAAACCGCTGCAGGTGCCAGCGCAGGCCGCCGGCCTCGACGAATTGACTGGCCTCGCGATACGGCCAATCGCGGCCATCGCGATCCCAATTCAGCCGCGTTGCCATCGCCGGCTCCGCTCAGCGGCTGACCGCCGACGCGGCCGACACCGATGTCGTCGCAAGGGCCACCGCACGCGACAGCGCCGACGCACCGGCATACGGCAGGGGCAGATAGCTGGCGCCCATTTCCTGCGCCAGCTGCCGCGCCGCGGCCTGTGGTTGGGGCGAGGTATCGATCAACAGCGCGCGCAGACTGGCCGCGCGAAACTGGCGCGCTGCCATTTGCACATCTTCACCCGCCCGGGCTCGACCCGGGCTGCCATCGCGCGCAATGTTGCCGCGGCCATCGGTCAGCAGCACGACGATCGGCGTTTCACCCCGCCGGGCGATCGACGTTGCCAGCGCCGCAGCGGCATCGATCCCGGACGCCAAGGGGGTACCACCACCACCGGGCAGTCCCGCCAGGCTTCTCTTGGCGCGCACCAGCGAGCGCGTCGGCGGCAGCAGCAGCTCGGCACCTTTGCCGCGGAATGCCAGCACCGCCACCTGGTCGCGCCGCACATAGCAATCGGCCAGCAGCAGTTCGACCGCGCCCTTGGCCTCAGCCAGACGGTTGAGCGCCGAGGAGCCCGAGGCGTCGACCACGAACACCGTGGTGGTGGCGCTGCGCTGCTTGTAGCGGGTGACGTGGAAATCGTCGCGACGCACCTGCACGCGAGCGCGCACCATGCGGGCTGCATCCAGCGCCTGTGCGCGCTCGACTTCCGCATGCCGAATCTTTTGCCACGGTGCGGCTGCGCGCAGCGTTTCGATCACATTCAACCGAGCTCCCGCACGTGGCTCTCCCCGGCGCGCACCACTTGGCCGCCCGCGCTTTTGTCCTTGCTGGACCGCACCCGCACGGCCTGACGCCTGCGCGGTCGCGCGGCGATCCTGCCCCAGCATCAAGGCCGCCAGCAGACCGGCCGGGATGGCGGCCTGTGCCGCCTCGAGCACCCGGTCTTCGAGATCGCCGACCGGGGGTTCTGGGGTCTCGTCGTCGTCAAGCGTGTCGTCTTCACTCTCGGGCGAAGGGGGCTCCGGGGTGTCTTCTGGCGAGTCCTCGGGTTCATCGGGTTCAGCAGGCGGCTCGGGCGCTTCCGCCTCGTTGGGCAGGGGTTCTGCGGGTGGTGCGGGCACCTGCGTGGCGCGTGGTGCCAGCACCAAGGCCGCGGCCAGCTGGGCATCGTCATCGGTGATGCGCAGGCGCCCGTCAAGCGCCGCCGAAGCGCGCGCCACACGCACCGCCAACAAGGGTGCACGCAGAGATGCCACACCAAGTGCCAGTGCCGTCGAAACCAGCGCCTGCACGATCTCGGCCGACGCTTCGATCTGTGGCAGCAAGGCACGCGCAGCGGCCACATCGTCGCCACTCCAGCCCGGCATCGATGCCAGTTCTTCTTCCAATGCCCGATCGTCTTCGGTGCGGTTGGCTGCGTCCTCGAGCAGCGGATGCAGATCGATCGAAAAAGCCAGTCGATCGATCAGTGCGGGCGCCACGCGCTCGTCGTCGGCCAGGCCTTCGTCGAGCGCGATCACACCGAATCGGGTGGCATGGCGCGTGGCCAGACCGTCACGCTCCAGGGCGACCTCCTGCGTGTCCATCACGGCCGCCAGCCGCGCTGCGGTGGCAGGCGCCAGACGCTCGGCCATGGCCAGCACCACGATGCCGCCGTCGGCCAGCGTCAACACGCCCTGCTGCGCGATGGGGCGTCCGGCCTGCAGCGTGGCGGCGAGATCGAGCCCGCCCAGCAGGCGTTCGTCGTTGATGTGCAGCGGTACCCGCCGCACTGGGGTGCCCTCGGGCAGCAGGTCAGTCAGGCGATGCAGCCAGCCCTCGCGCGCCGGGCCGGGCAGTGCCCGGATCACGACCCCGCCCGTGCCGACCGGGTCCACTGCAAACAGCGCAGCGGCGTGCAGTGCGGCGACCGAGAGCGCTGGCTGCGCGCAACGCCAGCGTGACTCCGGTGCGGTTGCCGCTGACCCGGCACCGGGCAACGCCAGGGTCATGCCCCGAAGAGTTCCGCCACGGCCCGGTCGACGCGCACGGTCGAACCTGCGTCGTCGAGCGGATTGCGGCGCAGGCGGTGCCGCAGTGCAGGCGGTGCGACCCGCCTCAGATGCGCGTCGGTGACTTCGGCATCACCTTGCAGCGCGGCCAGTGCACGCGCCGCGCGAATGAGCGTCAGCTCACCGCGCAGCCCGTCGGTCCCGAGTGACATGCACAACTGGGCCGCGCGTTCGAGTGCCGCGTCGGTCACGGCAACGGCCGCCAGATGCGATTTGCCCTTGACGATGCTGCGGCGCACGCGCTCGTCGTCCTTCTTCCATTTCTCGGTGAAGCCGGCAGGATCGCGCTCGAACTGGTCGCGGCGGCGCACGACCTCGATGCGCGATGGCAGATCGGTGGGCGTCTTCACCTCGACAGACAGTCCGAAGCGGTCGAGCAACTGTGGGCGCAGCTCGCCTTCTTCCGGGTTGCCGCTGCCCACCAGCACGAAGCGCGCAGGATGGCGCACGCTCAGCCCCTCGCGCTCCACGACGTTCTCGCCCGACGCCGCCACGTCGATCAGCAGATCGACCAGGTGGTCTTCGAGCAGGTTGACTTCGTCGATGTAGAGGAAGCCGCGATTCGCACGCGCCAGCAACCCGGGCTCGTAGGCCTTGACACCTTGGGACAACGCTCGCTCGAGGTCCAAGGCGCCGACCACCCGGTCTTCGGTGGCACCCAGCGGCAGATCGACCACGGGGACTGGAATCAGGTGAGACTTGACCGGCGTGCCGGCCAGCTTGAGCGCCTTGCACTCTGGGCAGGCCGAGCCACCCGCTTCAGGATCGCAGTGGTAGCGGCAGCCCACCACCGCGCGCATTTTTGGCAGCATCGCGGCCAGCGCACGCACCGCGGTCGATTTGCCGGTACCACGGTCACCGAAGACCAGCACGCCCCCGACACTGGGGTCGACGGCGGCAATCAGGATGGCGAGCTTCATTTCGTCTTGGCCGACGATGGCGGAGAACGGGAACTGCACGGACATGGTCGGCGGCTGGCAAAGAGGCAGCGAGAAAGACGGCTAGGAGTGAGCAAACCACGTTATCACACGGCCTGCATGCCGGCGATTCGGATCAGCACCGGCACACGATCAACAGCACCGCTGGTTTCCAATGTTCCCGTGGTCAGTAGCCGTGATCGACAATCGCCGTCATGGCCAAACCTGTTCCGCGTCTGAGCCCCGATGACATTCAACGCATCATCGCCACCGCCTGGGACGACCGTCCACCCTTTGACGCCGTGCTGCGTGCCCATGGGTTGACCCACGGGCAGGTGGTTGCCTTGCTGAAGCGGGAGTTGACGCCGAATGCCTACAAGGTCTGGACAGCACGTACGAAATCCGCGGCCGGTCCGGCTGCACGCAGCGCGCGGCGATGACAGGGACGAAGGGGCTGAGATGGCCGCACCGCCACTGACGCATCACGAAATCCTCACACTCGTGGGCCCGTTCACTGCGCGCGGCCGGCATGTCGATCTGGCGGCAAGCGACCGAGCAGCAAGGCGGCTGGTGTTCAAGGCGCTTGTCCATCCCGGCGAAGCCGATGGTTCGCCCGAGCTGCGTGAAACGCTGGTGCTGGAGAACCGGGATGTCAGTGATTACCGTTTGACACGCCGCCTGACCTTGCCCAGCGGACTCGAAGCCACGCTGTACACCGAAGGTGCCGATCCCGGTGACTTGCTGGCGCGCATTGAGGCCATCGCGCTGCGCCGCCAGATCCGCTGGCAGTCTGGCTTCGTGATTGCCGAGAACCATCGGCTCGATGCACCGAAGTCGTCCGGCCGAGAGGCGGCGGCCACCGCGATGATCCTGACGCACGCCACGGCGCAGGTCGGCGCATTGACCGTCGAGTTGAAGCTCCCCGCGCTGGGTGGGATTCCAGCCGAGCTGGAGTTGAAGATGGCGACCGAACGCCTGAGCTTCCCCGAGGATCTGCTTGCGGTGCTCGGCTGGAGCTGGACTCGCCTGATCCGGGCCGGTGGCGGCTGGAAATGCAGTCTGCGCGTGCGCGGAAAGGCCGAGGCCCGCAGCCGCGATACCGAACAGAAATTCGAACTAACGGCCGCACACCTGGTGCAGACCCTGGCTGCATCACCACGCAGCTTCCACGAGCGCTGGTTGAAGCGGCGTTGGGGCGTGACGTTCCGGCGCGCTGTGCCGCTCGCGGTCACGGTGGCGCTGATCGGCACCGCCGCGGCAGTGCCCAGCATGGGCCTGTCGGAGGACTCCCTGTGGCGCATGGTGGTCTTCCAGTCGCCGCCGTTGCTGCTGGTGCTGGTGTTCTGTTTCCGCGAATTGCCGCAGATCGAAATCCCACCCTGGCCGCGCCGGCTGACACAGCCCCACTGGTTTGCCGCGGACACTCCAATGGCCAGCGGTGAGCCCACCAGCCATTCCTCCGTGAACCACACTGCAACCTGATGGGTGATCGATGCTCGGCAACCCGATGAACATTCCTCCAATCTCGATCAGCGCGGCCAAGGCCGCGCTGATCGAGCAGTACGCCGACACCACCTTGCGCAAGCGAGCCACCATGCTGTGGGGCACACGCGGCGTTGGCAAGTCGTCGGTGGTGCGACAGGTAGCGGCCCACTTTGGCGTGCCGCTGGTCGATCTGCGCCTGACCACGATCGAACCGGTGGACATCCGGGGTGCCATCTACGCCGATGAGGTGCAGGGCAAGACGGTCTGGTTTCCGCCCGAGTTTCTGCCGCCGCCTGACCAGCCCGCGGGCATCCTGTTCCTTGATGAGCTGACGGCGGCCGACCAGCGGCTGCAGATCTCGGCCTATTCGTTGATCCTGGATCGTCGTGTGGGCAACTACCGTTTGCCCGATGGCTGGCAGGTGGTTGCCGCAGGCAATGCCAGCTTCCATGGCGCGGTGAGCCATGACATGGGCACCGCCCTCGCCGATCGGATGTTCCATTTCAATGTGCAAACGGTGATCGATGCCTTTCTGGCACACGCCCTGGCGTCCGGCTTTGCGCCCGAGGTCATGGCCTACCTGAAGGTGCGGCCGGATCGCCTGGACGACACCCCCTCCCAGCTCGCCAACGACCACCTGATCGGTGCCAGCCCGCGCGGCTGGGAAGACATCTCGAACGTGCTGCAGTCCGGCCTGTCCGAGCAGGCGCAGCGCGTCTTTGTTCAAGGTCGCATCGGGGCCGCCAACGCGGCTGAATTCTTCGGTGTGCTGCGTGAACTGCAGGCCGCGGTCGATGTGGTGCGCCTTTTGGGCTGCCAGCCCGGTGCCGAAACGCAGGCCTTGCTGCCGAAGACGCTCGATGGCCTCTACGGCATGGTCTACGGGCTGCTTGCCGCCAGCACCGACGACACCACGCTGGCCCGCGCGCTGGAGATCATCGAAGAATTGCCTGAGGCGCGCAGCCCTGTCGCGTTGCCGGTGCGAGAGGCGCAGACGCTGGCGATGGAGCTGCTGATGCAGTCGGCGCTCGAGAAGGGGCTTGAGGGCGCGATCCTCGACAGCCCGGCCTATCGCCGCTACGCCGAGCGCCGCCATCGAGAGAGCCAGAGTGGCTGACCACCGCGGCACCCGTGCGATTCAGCGCATGGTCGAGTACGCGCCGTCGACCGGCGGGCTGGCCCTGTGGGTGCAGCATCAGGACCTGCCCGACGAAGGTGCTCAGTCGCCCAAGCTGGGCGCCCCCGCGAAAGCGCCAGCGCCGCCTGTCACCACCGATGGCCACACCATCCGCTACAGCGCCACCTTCGACGCCTTGCCGCTCGCTGAACAGGTGGGCTGGGTTGCGCACGAAGTGCTGCACATCGCCTTGCGCCATCCGCAGCGGTTTCTGGATCTGCAGCACCGGCTGGGCGACGCCGATCTGCAGCTGTTCAATCTGTGTGCCGACGCCATCGTCAACAGCACGCTCGACCACCTGAGCTGGCTGCAACTGCCTGACAAGGCCGTGACGATCGACCAGCTGCTGGCCGCCGAAGTCGGCATGCAGAACAACGTCGAGGCGGCGCTGCTGGAATGGGACGTTGAGCGCCTGTACCGCGCGATCGACGACCGCAGGCCACAGGATCGGGGTGGCAAGCGCGATGGCCCGCGTGCTGCCAGCGTGCGTGCGCTGGGGCAGCAGGATCAGGCCGATCTGAAGCCGGGCCCCGACGCGCGGGAGGCGCCGGAAGAAAGCGCTGCGCAAGCCCGTGAGTGGGGTGAGCGGATCACGCGCGCGCACGCCAGCGACGGTGAGTTCTCGATGCTGCGCACCTTGATCGCCGACTTGCCGACCACGCACACACCCTGGGAGCAAATGCTGCGAACCCAGCTCGCGCGCAGCCTGGCACCCAAGCGCGATATCTCGTGGTCGCGGCCGTCACGGTCTTATCTGGCGAACCAAGGCCGCGCGGGTGCGAACCGTCGCATGCCGTGGGAGCCGGGCTTCAGTTCCTCGAAGGCCTCGCCCCGGCTGGTGGTGATCGTCGATGTGTCGGGCTCGGTTGACGATGCGTTGATGGCGCGCTTCGCGGCCGAGGTCGAGGCGATCGTGCGCCGACTGGAAGCGGGTCTGGTGCTGGTGATCGGCGACGAGCAGGTGCGCGAGGTGACTCGCTTTGAGCCGACACATTCGACGCGCCAGGGCAGCGGTCTGCGCGACATCGTCTTTCAAGGCGGCGGTGGCACTGACTTCACGCCGCTGCTCGAGGAAGCGGACCAGCACCAGCCGGACATCGGTGTCGTGCTGACCGACCTCGATGGTCCGGCCTACTTTCGCCCCCGCTGGCCGGTGATCTGGGCGGTACCCGAGGCGAACGCTTCAGCGCTGGCGCCCTTCGGCCGCAAACTGGTGCTGCGCTGAACCGCCTCGACGCCCGCCGCAGGACTACTTCAGCAAGCCCAGCACCGGCTTGAATTGCGGATGGTTGCTGCTGCGCAGCCACTCGAAGGCCACCATCTCGACGCTGACGATCTCGGCACCGGCCTGTTGCAGGCGTTGCATGGCGAGTTCATGGTTGTGGGCCGTTCGCGAGCCGCAGGCCTGCGCGATCACGGACACCTTCAAGTCTGCGGCCAACAGGCCCAGCGCGGTCTGATACAGGCACACGTGAGCCTCGCAGCCGGCGATGACGATTTCGCGCGGCGCTTTCGTGCCATCGAGTGGCAGCAGTTCGAGCAGCCCGTCGGCGCATGCATCGAAGTGCATCTTCGACAAGGTGGCCTGGCACCGCTGCCGGATGGCGTCGTCGTTCGGCCCAAGACCTTTCGGATTTTGCTCCGTGCCGTAGACCGGGACCCCGAGTTCGCGTGCCACATCGGCCATGCGCACGGCTTGCGCCAGCACGTCGGCCCCTTGGTGGATGGCCGGCAGCAACCGCTGCTGGTAATCAACGAGAACCAGCAAGGAGGTCGCGGCGTCGATGAGTTTCACGGTTCGGTGGTGAGGGACTCTGGCGCGTGGGGCACCTGGGCTCGTGTGCGGATGATCACAGCGTCAAGGTAGCGGTCGAACAACGCCTGCGATTCTTGCCGAAACATCCGGATGCGGCCAGTGTGGCTGAGCAGCAGCAGGCCCACGATGTGCGCAAACAGCGCGGTGACTTCGGCCTGAGCGTCGTCCTGTCCCAGGCCCAGCGCGATCAGTGCCTGCTGGGTGGGCGCCAGCGCATCGCGTAAGCGGGCATTGAGCTGCTCGTTCAAGCGGGGTGTCAGGCCGCGGGGTTGCATGCCATGGAACAGGTAGAACCCGAGGTCCAGGTCGCGCGGGCTCTCGCGGTAGAACTCGAAAAAGGCGGTGGCCTTGGCGCGCAAGGTGCGCTGTGCCTGCCCAGCCGGAATCGCGTCGCCGGAACCTGCGGGCGGCAGGGGGAAGGGCGCAGGTTCGGCCGCGCCGACAAAGGCATTGAGCCGTTCCAGCGATTCGCCCAGCAGCGCGCCGTAGACCTCTTCCTTGCTTGAAAAGTAGCTGTAGATCGCGCCGGGCGTGTAGCCCGCGCGCTTGGCGATCTCTCGCAAGCTGGCGCCTTCGAGCCCCAACTCCAGGAATGCAGAACGGGCGGCGGACAGCACCAGCGCGCGGCGCACATCCGTCACGGCTTGCTGTCGCACGCTGCGCGCTGCGCTGTCGATCCGAGCCCTGGACGGCAGATCGAGAGTCGAGGTCTTGCTGGCTCGCGGCATCCCTAAATCTTACATTGCAGCTGCGAATTGAACAGTGTTCAAATAGTGATCCGATGACCCAAAGATGAGCTCCATGACTGCCGCTACGCCCGATCCCATCTTGGCCCATCCGAGCGGACTGCCAGTGCTGACTGATCATCTGATGACCGGCAGTGACTATCGCGAATCGCTGCGTCGCTACCGGCCCGTGGTGTACGTCGATGGGCAGCTGATCGACTCCGTGGTCGACGCACCCAGTTTGCAACCGGGGGTCAATGCCCTGGGCGTGACCTACGATTTCGCGCACGACCCGGCGATGGCGCCGCTGATGACGGCGGTGCAGAGTTCCACTTCTGGCAAGCGCATCAGCCGCATGCTGCACATCAATGAGTCGGCCGGCGACCTGCTCAACAAGCTGGAGGCGGTACGGCTGCTGTGCCAGGAAACCGGCTGCGCTCAGCGCTATCTGGCGCACGATGCGCTGAATGCGATCGGGCAGGTCAGCGCCCGCATCGACGATGCCCGCGGCAGCACCGAACACCGAGCCCGCTTTGCCCAGTACCTGCAGCGTGTGCAGGATGAGGACTTGGCGATCGGCATTGCGATGACCGATGCCAAGGGCGACCGCTCGCGCAAGCCGCATCAGCAGGCAAATCCCGACACCTACGTTCACATCGTCGAGCGCAACGCCAAGGGCATCGTGATCTCGGGTACCAAGGCGATCGTCACCGGCGCACCCTACATGCACGAATTCCTCGTGATGCCGGGACGCCACATGGGCCCGGAAGACGCGGCCTTCGCGGTGTGCTGCGCGGTGCCGGTTGATGCCAAGGGCATCACCATCGTCGCGCGGCCTGCGGGGCGGCCGGGACACAAGGTCGAGCATGGTGCGCCGTTGTTCTCGCGCCGCTACGGCCAATCGACCGGCGTGGTGATCTTTGACCAGGTGTTCGTGCCGTGGGAGCGGGTGTTCTTCGCCGATGAGTGGGAGCACTCCGGCACGCTGACCTATCACTACGCGACGCACCACCGCCACAGCTGCATTGGTGCACGCGCCGGCTTCGGCGATCTGCTGATCGGCGCAGGCGCCCTGATGTGCGAAGCCAATGGCTTCGACCCGGGCGAGATGAGCAGCTTGCGCGATCCCATGGTCGAGCTGATCAAGATCACCGAAGGTTTCTTCGCCTGCGGCGTCGCCGCCAGCGTCTACGGCGCCCCCGACGAGTACAGCGACACCTTCATGCCCGAGCCGGTGTTCAGCAACATTGGGAAGCTGTTGCTCGCGACACAGATTTACGACATGCATCGGCTCGCGCATGAAGTCTCGGGGGGTCTCATCGTGGCCTTGCCCGGTCCCGACGAAGACCACAACCCGGCCACCGCCGCCACGCTGGCCGAAGTGCTGCGCGCCAACCCGGCCGTGCCGTACGACAAGCGCATCGAAGTGGCGCGCTTCGTGGAAGACCTGACCGCGTCGTACCAGGGCGGCTGGTACTCGGTGATCAGTCTGCACGGCGGTGGCTCGCCCGCTGCGATGAAACAGGAGATCTGGCGCCACTATCCGGTCGGCAACAAGGTCGATCTGGTTGAACGCCTGCTGGACCGCGGGGTGCTGCACGACGAGACCCGGGTCATCACCCAGAACCGCCAACCCGGTCGCTGCTGCGACACGGGGTGCACCGTGCCCGGGCAGGCGGTGATGGTGCCGTTGCCGAAGCCGCACAGCCGCTAGCGAGCGCGATCCTGTGCGCCCGTTTCCCAGGCGCTTCGTTATCCTCGCTGCTGGACCCGCGCAACTGGACAACTGATGAGTCAACTTTTCTCACCCTGGCAGCTCGACGCGCTGCATCTTCCCAATCGCATCGTCATCGCCCCGATGTGCCAGTACTCGGCCACCGACGGCACACCGGGCGACTGGCACATGATCCATCTGGGACATCTCGCTTTGTCGGGCGCGGGTCTGATGGTCCTGGAGGCCACCGCCGTGTCGCCTGAAGGCCGGATCTCGCCACAGGATCTGGGGCTTTATTCGGACGCCAACGAAGCTGGGCTGGCGCGTGTGTTGAGCGCCATTCGCGCCCACGCACCGATCGCGGTGGCCGTGCAAATCGCCCATGCGGGTCGCAAGGCATCGAGCCGCGCGCCATGGGAAGGGGGCACCCAGATCCGTCCTGATGAACACAGCGGCTGGCAAACGGTGTCGGCGTCGAACTTGCCACATTCAGCGGGTGAGGTACCACCGCTGGCGCTCGACCGCGCCGGTCTCACCAAGGTGCGCGACGACTTTGTGGCCACCGCCCGCCGCGCGTCGCGCCTGGGCTTCGATGGCATCGAAATTCATGCGGCCCACGGCTACTTGCTGCACCAGTTCCTGTCGCCGCTGTCGAACCAGCGCACCGATGACTATGGCGGCAGCCTCGAGAACCGCATGCGCTTTCCGCTGGAGGTGTTCGACGCAGTGCGCGAGGTCTTTCCGGCCGACAAGCCGGTGTGGACACGGGTGTCGGCCACCGATTGGGTCGCGGGCGGATGGGATCTCGAAGGCACGCTCGCGTTCTCGCAGGCGCTGAAGGCCCGCGGCTGCGCTGCGGTGCATGTCTCCACCGGAGGGTTGTCAACCGCGCAGGCCATCCCGCTGGCTCCCGGCTACCAGGTGGAACACGCCGAGCGCGTCAAGGCCGAGGTGGGCATCCCCACCATCGCGGTCGGTCTGATCACCGAGGCCGAGCAGGCCGAAGCGATCATCGCCAGTGGGCAAGCCGATGCGGTGGCCTTGGCGCGGGCGATGTTGTACGACCCTCGCTGGCCGTGGCACGCCGCTGCCAAGCTGGGCGCCAAGGTCACGGCACCGCCGCAGTACTGGCGCTCACAGCCGCGCGAGTTCAAGGACTTGTTCGAAGCCGCGAAGTTCGGGCAGCGCTAGCGCGGATCTCCGCTGTCGCGCCGGCTCGTCAGCCCAGCACGAACGGGTTGGCGATGCCGGGCTTCGGGTTGATGAAGACGCTCTTCGATTCCAGGTACTCGTAGATGGCCCGGATGCCGTTCTCGCGACCGAGGCCCGAGGCCTTGACGCCGCCGAACGGCGCCATGTAGCTGACCACGCGGTAGGCATTGACCCACACCGTGCCCGCCTTCAGGCGCTTGGGCAGCGTCATCGCGCGTTCCAGGTCGCGCGTCCATACGCCGGCCGCCAGGCCGTACGGGGTGTCGTTGGCCATGGCCACCGCCTCGTCTTCGGTGTCGAACGGGATCACCACCAGCAGCGGGCCGAAGACCTCCTCCTGCGCTATGCGCATGTCGTTGCGCACGCCGGTGAAGATCGTCGGCTCGACGAACAGACCTTTCTCGCAGCCGGGGCGCTTCGAGCGCTCGCCGCCCAGCACGCATCGGGCGCCTTCGGAGCGGGCCACATCGATATAGTGCAGCACCTTGGCCAGCTGCGGTGGCGTCGACACCGGGCCGACGTTGGTGCTCTTGTCGAGCGGGTCACCGAGCGTCGCGGTCTTCATGAAGTCGACCAGCCGCGTCACGACCTCGTCGTGCACCGCACGCTGCACCAGCAGGCGGGAGCCCGCCATGCAGGTCTGGCCGGTGGCGGCGAAGATGCCTGACACGATGCCCTTGACCGCATCGTCGAGCGCTGCATCGGCGAACACGATGTTGGCCGACTTGCCACCGAGCTCGAGCGACACGCGCTTGAAATCGACGGCCGCGTTCAGCGACACGCGGCGCCCACCCTCCTCGCTGCCGGTGAACGCCACCTTGGCGACCAGCGGATGCTTGACCAGCGGCTCGCCCACATCGAGACCGAAGCCGGTGACGACGTTGAACACCCCAAGCGGGAAGCCGGCCTGCGCCACCAACTCGGCGAAGTAGACCGTCGACGCCGACGAGAACTCCGACGGCTTCACCACGATGGTGTTGCCCGCCGCAAGCGCTGGTGCGATCTTCCAGGCGGCCAGTAACAACGGCGAGTTCCACGGCGCGATGGCGGCCACCACGCCCAGTGGCTCGTAGCTGATGTAGTGGAACAGGCCCGGCTTGTCGATCGGCGTCACCGCGCCTTCGACCTTGTCGGCCAGGCCGCCGTAGTAATAGAACCACTGCGGCAGGTATTTCATCTGGCCCAGCATCTCGGCCCGCAGCTTGCCGTTGTCGCGCACCTCCAGGTCGGCCAGGCGCTCGGCGTTCTCAGCGATCAGGTCACCAAGCCGGTGCAGAAGCAGGCCGCGCGCGCTGGCCGTCATTCGTGGCCAAGGGCCCTCCTCGAAAGCGCGGTGGGCAGCCTTCACGGCCAGGTCAACATCGCGTGCGTCAGCCTTCGCGAACTGCGCCCAGGTCTCGCCGGTGGCGGGATTCATGCTGTCGAACAGCTCACCACCGACCGCGTCGACCGCCTGACCGCCGATGTGCATGCAAAAACGTTCCACGTGTAGTCCTTTGGTCGAGGTGCTGGGTTGTTCTGTAAATTCTTCGATAGAAGACAACTTTCGCGCGGCTGTGCGTTCATGTCAAGGCAAGGTGAACCCGCATGTTGTGGCTGGAAACGGGAAAACTTGCATGAGAACAACCACGGGCAGAGGCGCCAACGCTAGACTGTCGGCAACCCCATTTCATCTTCTAAAGAAGAATGAATCAGCCGCCTCCCTCATCCAAACGCGCCAGCGCCTCCGCGGTCACCAGCGTGCAGCGCGGGTTGGCGCTGGCGACCAAGCCGTCGTCCGACGAGGCGATCAGCCAGGCCTTGGGCCAGCGCATCAAGGCACTGCGAGCGCGGTCCGGCTTGACGCTGGAACAGTTGTCGCAGCGCTCAGGAGTGAGCCGCGCCATGCTGTCGACCATCGAGCGCGGCGAAAAGAGCCCCACGCTGCCGATCATCGTCCGCATCGCCGCCGGGTTCGGTATCTCGTTGTCGACCTTGCTGGGTGCCGAGCCTGATCCATCGAGCGTTGCCGTCATCCGCGCGGCGCATCGAATCGTGTTTCGCGACCCTGAAACCGGGTTCGAGCGGTGGATGTTGTCCCCTGCTCACGTTGACAATGGGGTGGAGTTTGTTTTGCACCGCCTGCCCGCGGGTTGCTCGACGGGGTTGTTGCCGGTGTATGCCAGCCCGACCGAAAAATACCTCACCGTGCATTCGGGGACACTGAGCGTGGTCGTCGATGATCAACGGCATGTGCTCCACACCGGTGACGCGATCTATTTCCAAGTTCAGGCGCCCTATCGCTTCCTCAACGAAGACCCGCGAATGGATTGCACGTATTACATGGTGATCGCTCGCAAGCGCTGATCACGGGCACCCGATGACCGACATGACCGACACACTCGCTTCCGCCTTGGTGCCTGACTTCCGCAAGGCGATGCGTCGACTCGCCGCCACCGTGACCCTGATCACCACCGTTGACCCCACCGGTCGACGTCACGGCATGGTGGCCACGGCCGTCAACTCGGTGACGATGGACCCCCCCACCCTGCTGATCTGCGTCAACCGGACCGCCAGCTTGCACGCCCCGTTGATCGAGCGAGGCCGTTTCTGCATCAGCGTGCTGATGCCTGCGCACCATGAGTTGGTCGGGCACTTCAGCGGCCAGAAGGCCGGTGAAGATCGCTTCGCATTCGGCGACTGGCGCGTCGACGACACCAGCGGCTTGCCCTACCTGCACGGCGCGCAGTGCAATCTGTTTTGCCGCTTGGCCTCCGTGACCGCCGTCGGCACCCATTCAGTGATCATTGCGGCGGTTGAAGCGGTGCAGGTCCAGGATGACGTGATGCCCTTGATTTACGCCAACGGGGGCCTGCATGCCATCGGCGACACCGTGTCCTGAATCGTGAGCCGGCCATGACTGATCTTCCACGCACAGGTACACCCACAGCGTCTGCGCCGTTGCACATCCAGGAGGTGTGCGTGCGCGACGGTTTCCAGATCGAGCCGGTGTTCGTTCCGACCGAGCGCAAGATCGAGTTGGTGAATGCGCTCAGCCGCAGCGGCGTGGCCAAGATCGAAGTGACGTCGTTTTCGTCACCCAAGGCGATCCCGGCGCTTGCGGATGCCGAAGCGGTGATGCGCGGCATCGACCGCGTTGCGGGCGTCGAGTACGCCGCGCTGGTGCCCAATGTGCGCGGGGCAGAGCGGGCGCTGTCCTGCGCCGTCGACGAGCTCAATCTGGTCATGTCGGCCAGCGCTTCGCACAGTCAGGCCAATCTGCGCATGAGCCGTGAGCAATCGCTGGCTCAGTTCGCGGACATCGTGCGTGCCGCGGCCGGCCAGGCGGCGATCAACGCCTCGCTGTCCACCGCGTTTGGCTGTCCGTTCGATGGCGATGTGCCTGCCGAGGTGGTGATGGGTTGGGTCGCGCGGCTGGTCGATCTGGGCATCGATCGCATCGCCTTGTGCGACACCACCGGCATGGCCAACCCTGCACAAGTGAAGCGGCTTTTCGTGGCAGTGACCGAGCGCTGGCCCGAAGTGACCTTCACCGCGCATTTCCATGACACCCGGGCGATGGGCCTGGCCAATGCGCTTGCCGCGCTGGATGCGGGGATCACCCACTTCGACGCCTCGCTCGGCGGCCTGGGCGGCTGCCCTTTCGCTCCCGGCGCGAGCGGCAACGTCTGCACCGAGGACATGGTGCACATGTTCGAAGCCATGGGGCGGCACACCGGTGTCGATCTGGAGCGCCTGCTGACGCTCGCACGCCAACTCCCCGACATCGTCGGGCACCCCGTGCCGGGTCAGGTCATGAAGGCCGGCCCGGCGACACGGCGATATCCGTTGCCGTGAGTCAGGTTGGCAGCATTGAACGGACGCTGTCCGCGAACGTGCTCACGTTGATCGGCTTGGAGAGGTATCCATCGCAGCCCGCGACGCGCATCTTCGCCTCGTCGCCCCGCATCGCGTAGGCGGTGAACGCCACGACGATGATGTGCTGCAACCGTGGATCTGCCTTCAAGCGCTGGGTGAGTTCAATGCCGTCCATGCCCGGCATCTGGATGTCCATCAGGATCAGCTCCGGCTTGAAGCTGTCGATGCGGCGCAATGCCTCATGGGCATCGCCTGCGGCATCCACCGCAAAGCCTTCCTGCTCGAGGATGTACCGGACCAACTCGACGTTGATCGCGTTGTCATCGACGATCAGCACGCGCGGTGTCGCCATGATCAGCTCGATGCGGCAGGCGCCAGGGGAGCCGCGCGAAACGAGCGCAGGCTTTCCAGCCACAAGGGAATCGTTCCGCCGCCCTTGCCGAGAATCAGCCGGGCCGATGCGGACAGCTGCGCATACTCGGCCTCGGTGAGCATCATGCTGGTCCAGATGAACACGGGCAGATCACGCCATTCGGGCATCTGGCGTAACGCGGTCAGCACCTCGAAACCATCGAAGCCCGGCATCATCAGGTCAAGGATCATGGCGTCGGGTCGGTGATGCGCCAGTGTGCGCAGGGCCTCGCGGCCGTCTGGCACGCAGACGACACCGATACCGATGCTGGCGAGCGTCGCCTGCATCAGATCGAGTGCGCGCGGATCGTCATCCACGACCATCACGGTGGTGGCGCGTGAAGCCGCACCGCGGAATCGCGCCATCGCCTTCAGGATTTCATCGCTGCGTATCGGCTTGCACAGCACATCGGTGATGGCAAAAGTGGCCGAGGCCCCATCGTCCGCCGGAATCGACACGCCGATGACCGGGGCATCGCCACTGGCCCCTCCGCTGCGGATGCCGTCGAGTGCGGTCAGCCCAGGCTGGTCGGGGAGTCGCAGGCCGAGGGTGATGGCGGCATAGGCGGTGCTGCGCGCCTGGGTCAACGCCAAAGCGCCCGTGAATGCCGCATCGGCCTGGATGCCGGAGGTGGCCAGCGCCTCCACCATTTGCGTTGAAATCTGAGGGTCGGGCTCGATCACCAGCACCCGATGCAATGATGCGCCCTGAGACAAGCGGGTCGCCCGCTGCGCGTCGGTGCCGTGCACGCGATTGAGCACCACATGGAAGACGCTGCCCGCGCCCACGCTGCTGCGCACACCCACGCTTCCGCCCTGCGCTTCAACCAGACGACGCGTGAGTGCCAGTCCGAGCCCTGTGCCCTGGTGTTGCTTGCTGTAGCCGGCATCCAGCTGCTGGAATTCGACGAACAGGCGCGGCAGGTCCTCCTCGCTGATGCCGATGCCGGTGTCATGCACCTCAATGCGGAAATGCTCCGGACCTTGCGCCAGCGCGTGCACCGACACTGTTCCGCCGTCGGGTGTGAACTTGATGGCGTTCGACAGGTAGTTGTAGAGCACCTGCTTCAGCCGCGAGCTGTCCAGGTGCAGATCGGTCAATGTTGGGTCGATGTGGGTGAGCACGCGGATGTGCTTGCGCTGGATGGCGGTGTGCAGCACATCGGTCACCTCCGTCAGCAGCGCGGGCAACTGCAGCGGCTCGGGAAAGAAGTCAAATTTCCCGGACTCGACCTTCGAGAGGTCCAGCACATCGTTGATCAGCTGCAGCAAATGCCGGCCGCTGCTGCCGATGTGGCCCAGGAACTGGCCATGCTGCGGTGTGTCGGGCCGCACCGTGCCGGACTGCAGCAAATCGGCAAATCCGATCACCGCATTGAGTGGTGTGCGCAACTCGTGCGACATGTTGGCGAGGAACTGACTCTTCAGCCGGTTGGCCTCCTGGATCTGGCGGTTCTCCGCTTCCAGCCGCTGCGCCTTCAGCCGGATGTCTTCCGCCAGCCGCTGCTCGGTGATCTCGCTGATGATGCCCAGCATTCGTTTGGCGTGCCCGTCGTCGGCCTGCACCTGTCCATGCGCGCTGATCCAGTGCACGCTGCCATCTGGCCAGATCACACGGCACTGTGCATGCCAAGGCTGCTCGCCCGTGATGGCCACGTGCAGGCTTTGGGCCACGTCTTCCCGATCTTCTGGGTGCACATGCGCGATGAAGGTGTCGAAGGTCCACTCGGGCTGCAGTTCGTCGTAACCAAAGCAGCGGTCGTGCCGCAGCGAGCGCCGAGCCTGCCCGGTGGACAGATCCAGCATCCAGTCGCCGATGGCGGCCGATTCGAGGGTGAAGCGCAGCCGCGATTCGCTGTCGCGCAACGCGGCCTCGGCGCGCCGCTGACGAGTCACGTCGCGGGCGATCTTCGAGGCGCCGACGATGCGGCCCTCACCGTCGCGGATCGGTGACACCGTGATCGACACATCGAGCTGGCGGCCGCCTTTGGCCAGGCGCACGGTGTCGAAAGCGGGGACCCTTTCGCCGTTCGACACACTGGCCATGATGCGAGCCTCCTCAGCGGTGCGCTCCGGCGGGATCAGCATCAGCACAGACTGCCCGATCGCCTCCTCTGAGGTGTAGCCGAAGATGTCCAGAGCGCCTTGGTTCCAACTCGTGATTCGCCCCTCCAGTGTTTTCCCGACGATCGCGTCGTTGGATGACTCAACGATGGCAGCCAACAGGTTCGACTCGGTTTCAGCTTGCACTTGTGAAGTCAGGTCCCGGAGGATCATGGCCATACCCAAGGCCGATCCGTCCTCGGCATGCGTGAGCGCTGCCCGCAGCTCCACCGGCCTCCTTGTGCCGTCCCGGGCCACGGCGGTGTATCGATGCACCGTGTCGACCGTGATACCGAGCTCGATCATCAGATCGACAGGGTTGGCCTCCAAGTAAGACAGTGGTCGGTCTTCGCGTTGGAATACCTCCCAGATGGACTGTTGCCTTGCGTCCGTCTGAGACCATCCTGTGACCCGCTCTGCAATGGCATTCATGCCCGTCACACGACCCTCACGGTCGATGGCGATGAATCCCGCACCGATGCTTGCGAGGGTCACAGCCAGGTTCTGCTGGATCTCCATCAGTTGCTCTTCGGCGCTGCGCCGCTTCCTGACCTCGGCTTCGAGCGAGGCGATGGCGGCGTTGAGCCGGTCGATGGACGGAATCTTCAGCGCCTTGGGAATCAAGGGCCAGAGGGCGAGCGCGGTGACCAGCGACACCGCCGCGGTGCCCGCCTTGGTGAGCGCCTGCAGGCCGTAATCCGGCCGCCAGATGACCCAGATGTCCATCACATGCGTCAGGCCGCAGGCGAAGATGAACGCACTGAACAGCAACGCCATCGAGTTCAGCGCTGAGTCGCCGCGCTTGCGCACGAAGGTCACCAGCGCGATGGGAATGGAGAAATAAGCGGCGGCGATGATGGCGTCTGACCCCACCATGGCCCACAACACGCTGGGTGACCAGGTGAAGCAGTAGCCATGGGGCAGAAATCCCGCACGGCCAAAGAACGACGTCAGAAATTCCATGGTGGGTCTTTCCCTTCCACTCCCATCGCTGGCGATGTGGAGATACGTGGCGCGCGCACGCGTTCGTGCTCAGCCCGCACGCATAGGCATACTTTTTCGCACCATACCTTGCCCCAGACGGGCTGAGGTTCGGTGGATTCACCGCCCCCAGCAAAAAAGGACCCGCAGGTCCTTCAGGCCGAGAAGATCTGCGCAAGGCCGCTGATCAGACGCCGTGGTCCTTCAGCCAGTTGTGTGCCAGTTTGGCAGCGTAGGTGGCCGTGGTCTTGTCGTAGGTGGGGCGATAGTCGGCGTTGAAGCCGTGATCGACCTTGGGGAAGACGACGATCTCGGAGCCGCTGCCGGACTTTCGCAAGCCTGCACTCATCTTTTCGACGGTCTCGGCCTTCACGTAGGCGTCGGTGCCGGCGTACAGGCCCAGCACTGGCACTTTCAGATCACTCGCGAATTCAATCGGGTCCTGCGGTTTGATGTCCGACTTCATCCCGTCGAGCAAGCCGTAGTACGCCACCGCTGCCTTCAGCTTCGGGTTGTGATTTGCGTACACCCAGGCCGCGCGGCCGCCCCAGCAAAATCCGACCAGCCCCAGCCGGTCAGCCTGCGCCCGCCCGCTGGCCCGGGCAAACGCCACCGTCGCGTCGAGGTCTGCATTGACCTGCGCATCAGGCACCTTGGCCACCACCGTCGACAGGATCTGACCGATGTCGGTCATCTTCGACACATCGCCCTGGCGTGCGAACAGCTCGGGCGCAATCGCGAAATAGCCGAGCTTGGCATAGCGGCGGCACACATCCTTGATGTGCTCGTGCACGCCGAAGATCTCCTGCACCACCAGCACCACCGGGTACTTGCCGGGCTTGGATGGCATCGCGCGGTAAGCCGGCATCTGGCCGCCAGCCACAGGGATGCGGACTTCGCCTGCCACGAGGCCCTTCGTGTCGGTGGTGATCACCTCGGCCAGCACCGGGCTCGACGCCACCGCAAAGCCCGAGGCCAGCGATGTCATCACAAACATGCGCCGCGATAGGCCATCGTCGCGTTGGGGATCGGCAACCGCGGGCGGGTTCTGAAAATCGATGGGCGTCAGCCCGTAGTCCATCAGCTTCATCGTCGCTCCTGCGCGTCATGGGCGTCACAACGCGCCGTACTCTAGTGGAATATAACGACGCTGAAGCGACACGCCGAGACTGCGACGCCAGGAATGCGCGGGCCTGACGCCCCGCGGGCATCACCTCATGCCGAGGCGAGGGATGGTGTCGAAGCCGACGGCGCGCGCCGGGATGCAGGGCTGCGCGTGGCCAGGCTGCCGCGCGGCGCGGGTGCCTCCGATGTGCCGCGAGCCTTGTAGACGCCGCAGCCAACCACCAGATCCGGCGTGACGGGCTCCACGTACGAGGTCTTCAAGCCCAGCTGGCCCGTTTGCGGATTGGCGAAGTCGTAATCCACCCAACCACCCCCGTGCGCTGCCTGTTCGAAGGCGTCCTTCACCAGCTTGTCTCCATTGACGCCTTGCACGTCGCGCACCGAGGTGCCAATCTTCTCCGGCTTGCCAGCGAAAGCGCGGTAAGTGCCCTGGCGGTCGAAGGCGAACACGTACATGTCGCGATCGCTCAGGCCGTTCGCGGCCTCGGTGATCTGCGCCAGCGCCGCAGGGCCTGCCCGTCGGTACATCTCCACGGCCTTGTGGACCAGCGCGAATGCCTCGTCTGCGCTGCCCTGTCGCAGCTTGAAGTTCGACACTGCCTTGCTCAGCATGTCGGCACGGCCACTGAGCTGCGATGAACTCTTGAACGCGGATTCAACCATCTGGGCATTGCGCTGCGTGATGTCGTCGATGTGGCGCACGGCCTGGGCAATCTGATCCAAGCCGCTGCTTTGCTCTGCCGTGCTGGTCTTGATCTCGTGGACTCGGGTGGCCACATCGCGGATGCCCTGCACGATCTCGGCGAAGGTCTGGCTGGCGCCATCGATCTGCGTGACACCGCTGCTGACATGCTGGGACGATGCGGCGATCAGCGACTTGATCTCGCGCGCAGACTCTGCGCTGCGCTGCGCCAGCGATCGGACTTCGGACGCCACTACTGCGAAGCCCCTGCCCTGCTCTCCAGCGCGCGCCGCCTCGACGGCTGCGTTCAGCGCCAGGATGTTGGTCTGGAACGACAGCCCCTCGATCACGCCGACGATCTCCTGCACGCGGCTCGAACTCGACTGGATGTCCTGCATGGCCGTCACGGCAGACTGGATCGCGCTGCCGCCCTGCTCGGCGATGCTCTGCACCCTGGCGGCCATGCCGCTCGCGGCTTCAGCCCCTTGCGCGTTCTTGCGCACCGCGGTGCTCAGCTCTTCGACACTGGTCGTGGTCTGCTCCAGGCTGGAGGCCTGTGCCTCCGTGCGTTCCGACAAGGCCTTGGTGTCCGCTGACAGGCTCAGCCCGGCTTGCGCGACCATCGACGAATTGCTGCGAACGTCGGCCACCATCTCGGACAGCCGCGCCGTCATCGCATCCAGCGACTGACTCACCACCGACAACTCGTCCGTGCCGCGCAGCCGAACCTGCAGCGCGAAATCACCAGCAGCCAGCTGGTTGACCGAACGTTGCAGTGCACCGATGGCGCCGAACGACGTGCGGAAGAACACAGCCGTCAGGTAGGCGACACCGAGGACGGTGCCGATGCCCACTGCCAACTGCAGCAGCCACAGGGCTTGCAGGTGCTCGGCGCGTTCATCGAGCAAGGTTTGCAACCGCTGGATCGCCGATTGCCCGGTGCCCAGTGCTTGCGTGATCGCTCCGGTTCCCGCATCGAAATAGGCCGCGGCGCTGCCCGTCAGCGGACCGGCTGCGAAGGTCGTCTCGGCAAGATGTACAAAGTCGCGGGTGCTGGCCAGGGCGGCCTCGAAACCCTGTGGCGCGGGTTCGCCAGCGCGCTGGAGGGCAGCGACGATGTCCTCGGCGGACGAGACCACGTGATTCAGCACCCGCACCTGGGCGACGATCTCGGCGTGATCGTCGACGCTCGCCTCGCCCTGGCGAAGCAGCGCCGCACCGCGTCCACGCAGCTGGCCCAGCGATTCGGTCCAGGCGACCAGCGGCTCGACCGAGAAGTGCATCAAGTGGAAAGGCGGTCCTTCAGGGTCCAGCAGCAATCCGCTCACCTCAGCGACGCGCGTGATCAGGCCGCGCATCGCCTCAATTTGTTCGGTATGCAGCTGGAAGCTCTGCGCTGCGTTGTCCGGAACCTCACCCTGGACCATCTGGTCGATCACCTGGCGCACGGGTTGCCACAGCGTGCCAAGCTCAAACTCAGGTCGCTCCAGCAGTGCCGATTGCAGAGCGCCTTCGGAGGCCTTCAAGTCAGACCGTGTCTTGGCAAGCTCGCCTTCGACCGTGGCGTCGCCGGCCAGTTGTCGATGGACCAGACCGCGATGCTTCTGGATCTGCGCGATCACGTCGAGGCTGAGACGCAGCAGCGGATTTCCGCGCGCTTCAAGCCGCGTCGATTCGAGCGACTCGTGCGAAGCAAGCAGGGCTTGGCCGGTCAGCCAGGACAACGGAGCGATCAGCACGATCGCCATCAGCACGATCTTGGAGCGGAATCGCAAGCCCCGCATCAAGGTCATGCCCGGCTTCAAGAAAATCCGCATCGCGGCAGAGTCGACAACGCTCATCCCAGGCTCCAGACAGCTGTGCACGCCCCCTTCGACGAGCGGTGGAGGTCTCTGGTCTGGTATCGGTCGTTGAGGCCTGCTCTTGAGCCAGGCGCGCGGCGCGCCATCGAGCCACGCCGGTCGTCTGCCCGTGTGCTGTCAGAGGGTCGCTGAGGCGAGCAGCTCATCCTCCAGCCACTGGTGCATGAATCCACCGATCAGCGCTGAGACCTCCTCCTCGCTGTGGCCGGCTTCGGCCGCCAGCGATCCGGCGCACGCGCAGGCCTGAGAAAAAGACAAGCCCTTCAGCATGGCGCGCAACAGGCTGGCTTCGACTTGATGCAAGGACCGAAAGTGCGGCTGCAGCCCCTTGCGCCAGACCAGCCAGTCGACATCGATCGGCGACGCCGCAAGGGGCGGTGGGTTCGCGTCGTCGTCGAGCGCCTGCCACACGGCCACCGTGTTGTGCCGAAACACCAACAGCCCGGCCGTCGGTACCGGCACCAGACTGAGGGTTTCCCAGGCTGCTGGCTCGAGCGCGGCCAGGGCGGAGGCGGTCATCACGGTGGAATCGGCCCCGTCGAAGGCGGTACGCAATGCCCAATCCAGGCGCGCGATCTCGGCCAGGGCCGGTGCATCAGCGTGTTGGTCGGCGAGGTAAGTGCTGAACTGGTCACCGTACCAGCGCAGGTTGCGGGTGATGGGCGGGTGAATTGCGATATAGCCGAACGCGGCCGCCTCGAAGGCGATGTCGCCCATGACCGCCTGCGTCTTCGCATACGCATCAACCAGCGTTTCGAGCAGCCGCAACCGATAGGCGTTGGCGTAGATGTCCAGCCCCAGGCGCTGCCGTGCGGCGGTGCCGGAGATCAATGGCGTGGCATCTGCCTCACCCAGCATGTGCTGCTGAAACTGCAACTGCATCGACAGCACCGACAAGCTCACGCGCAGCTCTCCGCCAGTTCGCGGCGTGACGCCGACTCGGCCTTGGCAGCGATAGCGCGGGCCTGATCGAGCTCGGCCACCAGCTCGGCCAGAGGTGGAATGTGGTCGTCGCGCTCGATCATGGTGGCGACCGAGCCGAATCGCGCCAGTGCGCGGGCATACAACGCCCACACCGGATCGGCCACCGGATGGTCGTGCGTGTCGACGATGTGGTCGCCATGATCGGTGTGCCCGGCGAGATGGATCTGCTGGACCCGATCGGCGGGGATGCCATCCAGGAAGGCATGGGGGTCAAACCCGTGATTGACGCTGCTGACGTAAATGTTGTTGACGTCGAGCAGCAGTCGGCAGCCGGTGCGCTGACAGACCTCGCGGATGAACTCCCACTCGCTCATCTCCGAGGCGTGGAAACTCACATAGCTGGACACGTTCTCGAGCACCAGAGGGCGCTGCAGGATCTCTTGTGCGATTTGCACGTTGCGCACCACCACGGCCAGCGCGGCCTCGGTGTAGGGCAGCGGGTACAGGTCGTGCAGCACCCGGCCATGGACACCCGACCAACACAAGTGATCGGAAATCCACAGGGGCTCGACCCTTTTTGCCAGTGCGGCCAGGGCACCGAGGTAGCTGCGATCGGGGCCATCGGCCGCGCCGATGGACAGTGCGACGCCGTGCATCACGATGGGATAGTTGGCTCGAATCTGGTCCAGCATCACCAATGGCTTGCCACCGGGCACCAGATAGTTATCAGACAGGATTTCGAGCCAGTCGACACGCTGGGGCGCGTCGAGAAAATCAAGGTAGTGCTCGGTGCGCAGCCCCAGCCCAAAACCGGGGTTCGCGGCCGGTGACTGCGCAGAGGTCATGTGATCAGCAACCGATCACAGATCGCCGATGGTGCCGCCGGCCTTCAGGCATTCGCCAGCAGGCATGCCCTTGAAGCCGTGGCCGCGGCAGGCGTTTTGGCCCTTGCAGCTGTGCTCGGCGGTCTTGCAATCTGAGTTGCCCTTGCACTTGTGCACGCCGTAGCAGTGAACCTTGTCGCTGGCAGCAATGGCCTTGCCCGAGCTGCCCTTCGGCGCCTCGGCGGCGAAAGCGGTGGCAGACAAGGCCAGGGCAGCGGCAGCGGAAGCGATCTGGAAACCCTTGGAAGCAGTGAACATGAAGAACTCCTGTGTGGTTCAAAAACTCGCCGGCAGACATTGCAGGCGGTGAGTGGCTGGGGGCCTGGACTGCTCCCATGCACAGGCTTCGGTCGGTTCGGCTTGCGCTTCCTTACAGCCTCAGGGCGCGGAAAGTCGGTTTTCGCTGTCGGACGGCCGCGCCACGGTGACCGACGCCGGCATGCTGCTGGCGCCGAACAGGCGTTGTCGAAGTCGTGGCCACAGCACTTGATCCATCGACCAGCGGCCCGGACCCCACAGCAGCAGACCGGCCAGCACGCTGGCCCAGAAGATGTGTTGCTGCAAGGCCGGGATCGGCATGTCCTCGACACTGATGACGGCGACCACATTGACGATCGACAGCCCCGCGGCCGCGAAGCGCCCACCCAGGCCGAACAGGATCATCGCCGGCAGCACCAGCTCTGCGCTGGTGCCCAGTGCCGCAGCGATGTGCGGGCTGAGCAGCGGCACTTGGTACTCGTAGGTGAACAGATCGACGGTGGTTTCCCAATCGGCGATCTTCGTCAGGCCGGAGCGAAAGAACACGCCGGCAATGAACCAGCGCGCCAGCAGTTGCGCTGCGGGCTGCAAGGCCTGAAGCCCGCGGATGGCGAGCTCGGCAGAGGTCCACAAGCGGTACAGCAGTGAGGTCGGGGGGGTGGGGTTCATCGACGTGCTCCAGGTTGACCCCGCTCAGTCGTCTGCGACCGTGATTCCTTTCAGCCAGCCCGACGCCAGCGCCGCACCGAGCCAGGCCGCCAAGTCGAACGAATCGTCAACGCAGGCCGCCGACACCTCCTCCATGGCGGCTGCCAGGGAGTCACCTGCCAGCAGATGCTGCGTCCAGATGGCGGTTGCGTGGTCGACGCAGCGCACCTGCGCGCTCCACCCTGATCGAAACACCAGCGCGGACTCGCCCACGCCGGCCAGCAAAGCCTCACGCGCGCTGGACAGCAGCTCGGCTTGGGCACCGTCACGGTGGGCGTCGTGAATCGTGGCGATCGGCCAGGAAGACGCCACCACCGCGAGTCCTGGGTGCAACACCAGGTGCAGTCGCTCGGGGTCGGTGTCGCCGAGCCGGGCGATCGAGGGCGCGTCCAGCTCGGCATCGGCCGCGCGCCCGCATTGATGCACGGCCCAATCCAGCCGAGCGCAGTCCGCAAGATAGGGCCAGTCACCCAGGGCGGCGTGTGCCTTCAGCCATGCCGGCAGATGCTCGCCCCATTGCGCGAGATCTCCCCGCACGGGCGGCTGGGCGAACCACAATTCGCGCGCCAGGTGCTGAAAATCGTCGTCTCCGATCAACGCACACACCGTCGGGTACGCCGTCGCCAACGCACGCGCCGCATTGGCGCCGCCGTTGGCACGGTAAGCCTGCAGGCCTCGCGCCACGGTCACCGGGCTGTTGCGACACCAGCCGTTCAGCGGGACGCTGGCGTGGGGACCCGCCGTCCACAACGCGGCCACCAGCGCCTGCTGACGTGCCGCCTCGCGGGCGATGCCGATGTCGTCAGCCTGGCTCATGCGTGCACCCGAGCCAGACGATCCGTGGCCTGCTGGGCCTCGCCCAGCAACACCTCGAGGGGTGGCACATCGGTGTCCCATTCGATCAGGGTGGGCACTGCGCCGAAACGCTGCAAGGCGTGCTCGTACAGCGCCCACACGTCGGGCCGAACAAGGCTGCCATGGTCGTCGATCACGATGTCTGGCGTCTCGCAGTAGCCCGCCAGATGGATCTCCCCGACGACGCCCGCCGGCAACGCATCAATGAATGCACGCCCGTGCGCCAGGGGGTCGGGCACACGCTCGTTGAGCGCATTCACCATCAGGTTGTTGACATCGAGCAGCAGGCTGCAGCCACTGCGTTGGCACAGCGAGGCCAGAAACTCGGCCTCGGCCAGCGTGTTGTCATCGAACGAGAGATAGGCCGACAGGTTCTCGATCAGCAGCGGTCGCCGCAGCCGGTCCTGCACCCGACTCACGTTGCCGGCCAGGAGGGTCAGCGAGGCTTCGTTGTGGGCGATGGGCAGCAAATCGCTGGCATGCAGCACCGGACCCGCGTCGCGCGTCGGCGCGCGTGCAAAACAGGCGTGGTCTGACACGCGCAAAGGGTCTATCCGCTGGACCAGTCGTTCAAGCTGATCGAGGTGCCATGCATCGACACCGACCGCCGAGCCCAGCGCCAACCCGACCCCATGCAGGCTGACCGGGTAATGTTCACGTGCTGCATCGAGCACGGCCAACGCAGCACCGCCGTCGGCGTAGAAGTTCTCTGAATGAACCTCGACGAAACCGACGGCGGGCTGCTCTTCGACGACGCGTTTGTAATGCGGGTGCCGCAGGCCGATTCCCGCAAGGCGCGCAGGCGTTGCGGATGCGGCCATGGCGCGCGCCTGAACGCCTTACTTCTTGAATGCCTTCTTGGCTTCTTCGGTCGTTTTGCCGCCCAAAGAGGCGCATGTGCCCTTGGCGACGAACTTCCACTCTTCAGGGCTGTTGTCCACGGTGGACTGGCCTGCGCAGGAGTGCGTGCCCGACAGGTTGCCGCAATCATTGGCGCCGGCCTTCGCGATGCCGAAGCACTTCTCCTTGGGAGGTGCATCCGCGGCTGATGCGGTCGACAGCAGACCCATGGCAAGGACGGAGGCCAAGGCGGAAGAGGCGATGAGGCGGTGGTTCATGAGATTCTCCAGGGTGTGGATGGGGTTGGGTGGATGGCGGTGTCCGGTTTCATCGGCACTCACCCGCATGGGTCGCGCTGAATGGGGCGCTCTTACAGCCCCTGAAGCCGAGAACATTGTGCCGTGTGGGGCATTGATCACAGCAGGAACAGGGTGGCTGCGACCGCTGTCGGCAGCAATGCCCCCAACAACAGGCCACCCGCGCCAATCGAGTGATCGTTGAAGCCGTTCTTCAGCAAGGTGACGCCCGCCGGGTTGGGCGCATTCGCAATCACCGTCAGGCCGCCACCGGCCACCGCACCTGCGACGAGCATGTACTTGGCGGCGTCGCTCATGCCTTCGATCAGCGAGCCCAGGTAGGTCAGTGCCGCGTTGTCGGTGATCGCGGTCAGCCCCAGCGCTCCGAAGAACAGCTGGGTCGGATTCAGGCTCGACACGATGGGCTGCAACCACCATTGCTGCATGCCGCCCAGGATGACCAGGCCGGCCAGGAAGAAGCCGACCAGCAGCGCCTCTTTCAGGATCAGTGGGCTCTGATGGCGCGCGTACGCCTGCGTGAAACCCAAGAACAGCATGAACACGCCGAGGAAGATCACCGGGTGGTGCGCAAACGCGACCACCACCGACAGCACCAGCAGGTGCACCGCCGTGACCGCCAGAGGAATGGGTGGCGTGCGGTCGCCAGGCAGGTGCTCTGCGGGCTCGGTCAGGTGCCGACTGAGCAGCGCAGTCACCACCGTCGCATTGATGACGACCGCGATCGCGGCCCGCCAACCGAACACACTGGCCATGTAGGCGCTGTCCCACTGCCAGGTGGACGCCACCATCAACACCGGTGGCGCTGCGAACGACGTCAGCGTGCCGCCAATCGACACATTGACGAACAACACCCCCAGGGCACCGTACTTCAGCCGCTCAGGGGTGCCGGGGCGAAACACCAGTGGCGCCAGCATCAGCGCGGCCAGCGTCATCGCCGCGGGCTCCGTGATCAGCGAGCCGATCAGCGGCACCAGCGCCAGGCACAACCAGACGCGCGCCACCGCGGTGCGCAGCGGCATCAGCCGGGCCACCTTCTCGATCAGCGACTTGATGGCCTCCAGCACCGGGCGCGACGCCGCCACGACCATGATGACGAAGACGAACAGCGGCTCGGTGTACTTCCGAGACTCTGCGTAGGCAATGGCCTGCTCGCCGCCGACGACCAGCGCCATCAGCGCGAGGAGGACAAAGGCCCAGAAGCCGAACACCACCTCGACCTCGCCGAGCAGATGGAACAGCCCGGCATGACGGGGACTGCGATGAGCGAGCTGCTCGAAGTACTTGACCGAAAAGGTGTGCAGCAGCGCGATCGCAAAGATGACAGCAGCGATGAGTTCGATGGGAGACATGGAATCTGCGTGAGAAAGCGGGTTGACGCACCGAAGTGTCGCCGAGACCGTTTCTACCGCAACGCCAGCGCCATCGGGAAAGAGCCTGATGGCGCGTTGGGCGCGCTAGGGGTTAACCGTTGACCGGCAAGAACTGACCTTGTACGGTCGCTGCAGCGATTGCAAGCCGCCAGGCAGGTCGCCGGGGTTCACGCCAGGGTGACGGGCCCGTGGTCGTCGCAGTGATCGCCATGCGGGTGGTGCAAGTGGCCATTGACCAGATAGTCCACATGGTCGCCGTGAGGCACCGCTGGGTGACCGCAGCCAGGCCCATGAACGTGATCCGCAGCGTGTGAGGCGCAGGCGTGTTTTGGCGTGCAAGTGCTCGGATTGGTCGGCGAGACCGCAAGCACGTGCTCATCCACATGGTCGCCATGTGCATGGTGGAGATGACCATCGTGGAGATAGTCGATGTGCCCTTCATGCTGTATCGCCACATGGCCACATTGCGGGCCGTGCTGGTGTTCATGGTGGTCGTGATGGCTTTGATTGCACTTGGTCATGTCAGGGCTCCAGGGGGTGGTGAATAGGGCAGCACTCAGGCAGAGACTTCTGCCGCGTGATGCAGGACATTGCTGAGCAGATCATGGACATGTTTGTCTGCCAGCGCGTAATACACATGCTTGGTTTCGCGTCGTCGCGTCACGAGACGCGCGTTGAACAGCAGCTGCAAGCGCGCAGAGACGCTTCCGAGCTTCGCGTCAGCTCGCTCGACCAACTCCGATACGCACATCTCGCCTTGGGAAAGCCAAATCAGCAGCCGCAAGCGCGATGGATCGGCCATCGCCTTGCAAAGGCTGGCGGCCACCTCCAATTGCCTGGGCAAATACTCAGGGCTCGCGCTGCTGGAGCGGGGCTCGTGCTGGCATGTGTCGCTGACGGGCTTCGAAGGCTTTTTCATTCTGAATTTCTTTGGAATGATAGATTGATCACTCAAGGCGGTCAATCCGATGCGCCTCTGAGCAGACCCAACTCACAGTGCATCCAAAAGAGCTCTCGTTGCGTATGACAGTCACGACGGCCGAGACGAAACGTGTGCCAACTCCCGGGCCGAAACTTGCATCGAACGATGTTCGCGAATTCTCAATTCCGTACCACCGGCCTCCGGTCTGCGGTCACCGCCTGGTGTCGCCGGCTTGCTTTGTGCATCGTGGCGTGCTGCATGGGTGCGCAGGGGCTGGCCTTGTCGGTTGAGCGGGTGCTGGGCGGTCATCACTTCCACCTGGCTTCGGCAGAGCCCCAGCCGAGGTCTGTGAGCGATCTGGACGGGCACCGCTACCTGCCCGAAATCTTCGATCCCACCAGCGATGCCGCGCTGAACCACCTCGATCCGCAGGAGCACGAACACGAATTCGTCCAGCCCGGCGTGATCCATGTGGCCGACAGCGGCAGCGTCTCGTCCCCCAACCCCCATGCCACGCTGATCCGCAGCGCCCACGATCTGGGATGGCCGATGGTTGCGTTCGAGATCCAGGCCATTGAGCCACGGTCACAGGACTGGGCCGACGCCAGGGCCAGCCCGTTCAATTCCCACATCACGCCACCGCTGGAGCGTCCTCCGCAAGCGTGAGCACAGCGGCACCGCGGGTGCCACACAGCTCACCGATCCCGCACTGCCCTCGCAGACCTGACAGCCGCCGCTAAAGCCGTCGGATTTCGTCAAGCGATCACGCGGGAGTCACGACACCTTGCATCACGCAGGCAGCCACGCGCTGTCTGCGCGCGGAGACTCCATTGAAACTCGCTCCCCCCTTTGCGCGACCACGCTCGCGCCTGCCCTCTCCTCGCCGTGCACGCATCGCTGTCGACGCGGTGGTTCAAACGTTCTCATGCGCTGGCTTGACCTTGCTTGCACCAGCGGCCTGGGCCGGCGGCGAACAAACGTTGGAAACAGTGGTCATCAAAGGCAGCACGACACCCAGCCTGGTCGGCGTGGCCGATTCGGCCAGCGTCGGCACGGTGACCAAGAAGCAGCTCGACGCGCGCACGGTCTACCGCCCCGGCGAATTGCTCGAATCGGCGCCGGGTCTGATCGTCAGTCAGCACAGCGGCGAGGGCAAGGCCAACCAGTTCTACCTGCGAGGGTTCAACCTCGACCACGGCACCGACCTGCGCACCACGGTCGACGGCATGCTGGTCAATCAGCGCACACACGGGCACGGCCAAGGCTGGACCGATGTGAACTTTCTGATCCCCGAACTGGCCTCCGGTCTGGAGTACAAGAAGGGGCCCTACTTCGCCAGCGAAGGCGACTTCTCGTCGGCGGGTGCGGTCAATGTGAGATACACCGACACGCTGGACAAAGGCATCGCGTCGGTTGGCCTCGGCGAAAACGGCTACCGCCGCGTCTTGCTGGCCGATTCGCCCGCTTTCGGCAACGGCCACCTGCTGTACGCCATCGAAGGCTTGAACAACGATGGTCCGTTCGATCGGCCAGACAAATATCGCAAGTTCAACAGTGTTCTACGGTACAGCGAAGGCAACGCCAGCAGTGGCTTCAATGTGACCGGGATGGCCTATCGGGCGCACTGGAATGCCACCGATCAGATCCCCAGGCGCGCGGTGGACGACGGAAGTCTGGGCCGCTTCGATCTGATCGACCCGAGCGATGGTGGCAAGGCGCACCGCTACAGCCTCTCAGGTGCATGGCGGCAGAGCGCCGAGACCAGCAACACGCAAGTCAACGCGTACTTCATCGATTCCAAGCTCGATCTGTTTTCCAACTTCACCTATTTCCTCGACGACCCGGTGCGCGGTGACCAGTTCGAGCAGCGCGACCGCCGCCTCACGTTCGGGCTGAACCTCAGCCACAGCTGGTTCCAACCCGGCGTTGGACTGGACAGCCAGAACACCCTGGGCCTGCAACTCCAGAACGACAACATCTTCAACGGCCTGCTCTCCACGCAAGCGCGGCGTGTGGTGTCGACGACGCGGCTCGACCATGTGGTCGAGCGCAGCGTCGGTGTCTATGCTGAAAACGCCACCCGCTGGCTGCCCTGGTTTCGCACCGTCGTCGGCGTGCGCGGTGACACCTACCGATTCGATGTGGACAGTGACAACGACGCCAATTCGGGCAACAGGACCGCAGGCATCGTGAACCCGAAGCTCGCGCTGATCTTCGGACCCTGGAGCCGCACCGAGTTCTATGTCAATGCAGGCGGTGGTTTCCACAGCAACGACGCACGCGGCACCACCATCAGGCTCGACCCGAAATCGGGAGATCCAGTGGCCCGGGTGTCGCCACTGGTGCGATCAAAGGGCTATGAGGTCGGTGTGCGCACCGAACCCTTGCCGGGCCTGCAAACTTCGCTGGCGCTGTACCGGCTCGACTTCGATTCGGAGCTCGTGTTCATCGGCGACGCGGGGAACACCGAGGCGGGCCGTGCCAGCCGCCGCATCGGCTTCGAATTGGCCAATTACTACAAGTTGTCGAACTGGCTGACCGTGGATGCAGACGTGGCCTACGCCCGCGCCCGCTTTCGCAGCGACGACGGCTCCGGCAGGCGCATCCCGGGCTCGGTCGAGGGCGTTGCGTCGCTGGCGGCCTCTGTCGACAACCTCGGACCCTGGTTCGGTGCGCTGCAACTGCGCTACTTCGGCCCCCGCCCTCTGCTCGAAGACAACAGCGTGCGCTCCGACAGCACCGCCAGTCTGAATGGGCGCATCGGCTACAAGATCACGCCCAGCATCAAGATCGAGCTGGAGGGCTTCAACCTGACGAACCGCAAGGATTCGTCGATCGACTATTACTACACCTCGCGTCTTCCTGGCGAGGCTGCTGGTGGTGTGGATGATTTCCATTTCCATCCGCTGGAATCACGTTCTTTCCGCGTGACGATGGTGATGGAGTTCTGAACGTCTGCGCGCTTGCCAACCCCTCTCAAAAACGGAGTCGTCATCGATGACCAACAAACAAGGCAGATGGCTGTGCGCGCTGGCGCTGATGGTCTGGTTGCCCGTCGCTCACGCCCACACGGACGGCGGCACGGTGGGTGGCTTTGCCACCGGCTTCATGCACCCGATCCTCGGCTGGGATCACGTGATTGCGATGGTCGCGGTGGGCCTGTGGGGTGCCTTTCTCGGCGCGCCGGCGATCTGGGTCTTGCCGGTGGTGTTCCCTCTGGTCATGGCGTTCGGCGGGGCCCTGGGGGTGATGGGGGTGCCGCTGCCCGGGGTTGAAATCGGCATCGCGATCTCAGCCATTGTGATCGGCGGCATGGTGGCCGGTGCCATTCGGCCGCCCATCGGGGTGGCCGCGGTGATCGTTGGCGCCTTTGCCATCTTTCATGGTCATGCCCACGGCACCGAGTTGCCGACTGCCGCCGACCCGATGGCCTACAGCCTGGGCTTCGTGGTGGCCACAGGGCTGCTGCACCTGTGCGGTATTGCCATCGGAGCAATGACGCGTTGGTCAGCGGGCACCACGGTGATTCGCGCCTTGGGCGGCGCCATTGCACTCGGCGGCTGCGGCTTCCTCTTTCACGCATGGTGACGCTGCATCGTCTCGCGCTGGGGCTCGCGCTGCTTCTGCTGGGGCCGCGCGCGCATGCGCACGGTTCAGTCCAGGGCTTGGGTGACTTCATGGGGGGATTTCTGCACCCCTTGTTCGAGCCTGCGCACATCGTCGCGTTGTTGTCGCTGCTGCTGCTGATGGCGCAGCGAGGCATGCGGGCATCGAACCCGACCTTGCTGTCATTGGCGGCTGCCACAGCGACTGGTCTGACGGCAGCCACGATGGGCTTCTCCGTACCTACCGATACCGCGCTGCTGGTGGCTGCTGCGCTGACAGGTCTGGCCGTGGTGGCGGCACGCCCGCTTCCCCATTCGCTTCACCCGCTGCTGGCCGCTGGCATCGGCCTGGGCATCGGTCTCGGCTCCAATCCCGAGAGCCTGCAGGGCGCCAGCCGATATGCCGCGCTCGCCGGTACCTGGCTCGGTGCCTGCCTGTACCCGATCAGCGGCGCGACCTTGCTCGAAGAGTGCAAACGCCCGTGGGTCACGGTGTTGATCCGTGTCGTCGGATCGTGGATGGTGGCCGCCTCGGTGCTGGTGCTGGCGTTGCAGGCCGTCGGTCCTGCTTCCACCCAAGATGGCGGAGCAGTCACCCTCCCCATGCGACGCTGACGTGATGACCTGGCTAAGCGCATGAATTTCTTGAAGCAACGGCGCACTGGCATGACCCACCGACGATCCATCGGGATATGGCTGGTGTTGTGGTGCGTGCTCGCCGCACTCTCATTGAGTGGCGTGACCTCGGTGGTGGTGACGTTGCTTGGGAGCCATCACACGCACACCTCAGATGACGTCGACGAGGCTGCGGCAATGGTGCTGGAAGACTTTCGGCGGCTCGATCGCGGGTACGAGGCCCTCAGTCTGGCGCGCGGTCATGCGCACGCTCACACCGTGCTGCAACGCCATCATCACGACAGCCACGACGCTACGGTGCAATCGCTTGATGCCGTGGCAGAAGAATCTGTCGGCGACGGTGCCGCCGCCTCAGCGATCGGTGCGCTGGCGATGATGCTCTGCGGCTTCGCCTTGCTGATGGTGACCGCACCGTTGGCTCGTTCTGTGCGCTGGACGCGCCGCGAATGCCCGGCCATCCCGAGTGGTCACGCACATCTCCTGGAACGTCCCCCACGCTTCTGATCCCTGGAATCAGGGCAGTGCAGCGGTCCGTGAGAGCGCTGCTTCGGCCCTGCAAGCCATCGCTCGGCATCACGTGCCGAGTCCACGGCTCGTGCAGCAGTAGAGCTTGGCTCGTTTGCACCCACGAGGCCCAGGGATTCGTCCCTGACGCAGGCTGACTGATCACGCCGGCAATGGGACGCGCAGCCGCTTCAAAGCGGCTGCCAGCGTAGGGGATATTCATGTACACACTGGACGCATTCGACGCCCGAGAAGTCGGGCGAGCGCTGGGGCACGACCTGTTCCGGTTCCGCATTCATCTGGACGAGTTCGACTTGGACGCCGCCGTTCGTGAAGGCTTTGTGCAGGCACGGGGCTGTGCCACGCCACGCCGGCTCGCCGATCGTTACACCCGCAAGTGGCTGCAGTTGAGGCAGAGCGCTTACCGCCGAAACCGCATCGTCAATGACGAGGTGACGCCGGCACTGCTGAAACAAATCGACGTGACGCATTGCCCCGTCACCAAGATGGCCCTGACGCACGGCGCGCTGCTGCCCAGTGATTGGTCGATCGACCGCCTTAACAACGACGGCGCCTATGTGCCCAACAACCTCGCCGTGATGAGCACCGCTGTCAATGCGGCCAAGGGCGACAAGAGTTATGAGCAGGTCTACGCCCTGTCTCAACAAAGCGAGCCCACTCATGGATTGACGCCAGTCGAATGGTTGCGACTGGCCACCTTGATGCTCGGGCCCTGCTTCGCTGATCGGCCGCACCTGGTGCCGGTGATCCCATTGGCTGCACCGATCCCCAACCACGCGGTGCGGCCGGCGGTTCAGCAAGTGCAGCAGATGTTCACCAACGAAGTGAGCCGACCGGCCGGCAAGAACGCGTTGATCAAGCACCTGAAGTCCGTCTGTCCCGACGAGCGCTCCGAACGCCGATTGCGCCACCTCGCCGAGACCGTCCACATCGGCATGAAGGGGCTGGACGACCGCTTCGACGTCTGGCTGCGCCCCGGCGTGGTCACTGCGTTCGTTGAGTGGCGCGACTCCCTCGATCGCAGGTCGTGGGCGCTGGCAGCAGAGCTGTCACGCAGGCGCAGTGGGGCCACCCACATCCCCGCCGGGCGACTTCGCACCTGGCATCTGGCCACAGGTGGCCGAGCCTGCTGAGCACCGCAGGCTTCGCCGTTGCGCTTGCGTTGGGGATCGTTCAGTGCAGCGCAGCCGGGTGACCGTCGCCCTCACGATCTTCGCCGCCGAGATCGACCTGCTCGGCCCGCGAGTACTGAGCCTGCGGGTGGTCGGGTCCACGCGGATGATGGCGACGATCCCAGCCGAAGAACTGGGCCACCTCGTCGCGGCGATTCAGGGTGTCGGTCTCGCCCAGTGTCATCAACTCCTGCGTGTACGGCGCCTCGAACATCAGGTAGCTGGCCAAAGCCGCGCCGCGTGCGTCATGCCCGTGGCCTGACACGCCCACGCCGCGCAGCAAGGTCCGGATGGACGGAGGCAGGCTGGTCAGATGGCGTGCTGCGATGTCGTCGAGGCGCTGGCTGGGTGCGATCACCAGGACATCGATCGAGCGCAGCCCGCTGCGCGATCGCGCTTCAGGGGGCAGCAGCGACAGCGTGCGGTTGATGCGCTGCAGCCGTTCGATGTCGACAGCCAACGCGTCGAGGAAGATGTTCGACAGCGCATGGCCAGCGATCTGTGCCAGGCTCGGGTACTCGTCGCTGCCGATGCGCGCTTCGATGGGTACCGCGGGCTCATGCATGCGCCCGGCTCCCACGACCAGGATGCGCTCAGCGCCCAGGTGCACCGCCGGGGAAATCGGTGCCGACTGGCGCATGGAGCCATCACCGAAGTACTCGCGCCGCCCTTTCGGACCCAGTGGGACGGCTGGGAACACGAACGGGATGGCGGATGACGCCAGCAGATGGTCGATGCTGATCGACTGCGCGACAGCGACTCGCTGTGACCGGTTCCAGGGCACGACGTCGGCTTTGGAATCGTAAAAGGTGACGTGCAAGCCGGAGCCGTAGCCGGACGCGCTGACAGCCAGTGCCTGGAGATGACCGCCCTCCATCACCTGCTGCAGGCGATCCAGGGGCACCAGTTTCCCCAGCAGTTCGCGCAGCGGGCTGTTGTCGAGCAACGAGCGCGGGCGCGCGCGCCGCCATTGGGCCACCACCCACCCGATCGACAACATCGTCAGCCAGCGGGCTCCGGTGCGGATCACGCCCAGCGAGTCGGCGCGGTACACCTGCTCGGCATGGAAGCCGGACCAGGTGTCGAACAGGGTCTGCACCGCGGCATCGAAATCATCGGCACGACAGGCCAGCGCCGCCGCGTTGATGGCGCCGGCCGAGGTGCCCGCAATCACATCGAAAGGGTTGCCTGCCACGCCCTGGCAATCACGGCGGATGCGCGTGACCGCCTTGAGCACGCCGATCTGATACGCCGCGCGCGCACCGCCGCCTGTCAGAACCAGGCCAGTGACCGCACGCGCACTCATGGCGTTCAGTCTCGCATCCATCGGACATTCATGGCCGATGATCAACGCGGTAGTTGCCCGCCACGCGTCCCGATCAAGCGGCCGTCACCTGCAAATGGCAATGGGCCAGGGCGAGCAGCGGCGTGTCGACACCGAGTTGCTGCCCACGCCGCACCAAGTCGCCCAGCACATGGTCGTGCTCTGTGCGCAGCCCCGCCTGCAGGTCGCGCAGCATCGAGGCCGTGATGCTCGATCCGCGCTGGGTCAGCCGGCCGAGCGCCCGCGCTTGGGCCGCTTCGTCGATGCTGGCGCCACTGCGCTGTGCCACGGTCAGGCCTTCGGCATAGAGACGCCGCAGCAATGACTCGCCGTGCGTGGTCTCCATCACCTGACCGATCGAGCCTTGCGTGACCGTGGTTGCGGCGGCCAGCGTCGCAAGGAATGCCCATTTGTCCCACAGCGCGGAAAGGATGTCGGGCGACAGCGCAGCGTCGAACTTGGCTGACGCGCACAGGCCAATGAACTCGGTGGCCGCCTGATGCGTGGCCGCTGCGCGTCCGCCTGCCGTGAGGGTGTGGATCGGGTTCATCTGCTGGACAGAACCGTCGGCAGCCAGCGTGGCCACGATGTGCGCCACGCCACCCAGCACGCGGTCAGCGCCGAAGCGGGCATCGAGGGCATCCAGGTGCGCGAGGCCGTTGAGCAATGGCAGCACAAAGGTCGTCTTTCCGATGGCCGGAGCGATGGCGTCCATTGCATCATCGAGGTCGTAGGCCTTGGGGGCCAGGATCACGAGGTCGTAGTCGGGCCGCACCGTGTCGCGGGTGACACACCGCACCGGCAGCGTCAGATCACCATGCGGGCTGGTGACGCGCAGGCCCTGGGCCGCCAACGTGGCCGCGCGGGCGGGTCGCACCAGAAAGCTGACGTCGATACCGGCCTCGATCAACCGCGCGCCGAAATAGCCGCCGACGCCCCCAGCTCCAAGAAAAAGCAGTTTCTTCATGCGGCGGGATGTTGCCACGACCGGACCATCCCGGTGCAAGCCGCCCCACAGGACTCAGTAGGTACCTACGCCTGGGATCCAGTGGGTGCCGGCCAGTGGCAGCCGCGCCATCGCAGCTGCCTCGACGGTCAACGCGACCAGGTCTTCGGGCTCGAGGTGGTGCACGTTCTGCTTGCCACAAGCGCGGGCGATGGTGGTCAGCTCCATCGTCAGCGTCTTCAGGTAGTTCTTCAGATGCCGCGCTCCTGACGCGGGCTGCAGCCGCTGTTCGAGCACCGCATCCTGCGTGGTGATCCCGACCGGGCATCGGCCGGTGTGGCAGTGGTGGCAGGAGCCCGGACGCGCGCCGAGGGCGGCGTAGTCGGCCATGGCGTCGATGCGCTGCCCGTCCTGCTCGTAGCTTTCATGGTTGCAGCCCAGCGCCATCAGCACGCCCTGCCCGATCGACACCGCATCGGCACCCATCGCCAGCGCCTTGGCCACGTCGGCGCCGGTGCGGATGCCACCCGAGACGATCAACTGCACCTTCCCCTTCATGTTCAGGTCTTCGAGCGCGTCGACCGCTTGCCGCAAGGCGGCCAGCGTCGGGATGCCGACGTTCTCGATGAAGCAGGTCTGCGTGGCCGCCGTGCCGCCTTGCATGCCGTCGAGCACGACCACATCGGCTCCGGCGTGCACCGCGAGCTTCACGTCGTTGAACACGCGGGTGGCGCCGACCTTCACGTAGATCGGCGTCTTCCAGTCGGTGATCTCGCGCAGCTCGTGGATCTTGATGACCAGATCGTCGGGACCGGTCCAGTCGGGGTGGCGGCAGGCCGAGCGCTGGTCGATGCCTTGCGGCAGGGTGCGCATCGCCGCCACGCGCGGATTGACCTTCTGCCCGAGCAGCATGCCGCCGCCTCCCGGCTTGGCGCCTTGCCCGATGACGATCTCGATCGCATCGGCGCGACGCACATCGTCGGGCTTGAATCCGTAACGCGAGGGCAGGCATTGGTACACCAGTGTCTTTGACGAATTGCGCTCCTCGGGCGTCATCCCCCCGTCGCCGGTGGTGGTCGAGGTGCCCATCGCAGTCGCCGCCTGGCCCAATGCCTCCTTCACGTGGGCCGACAGCGCACCGAAGCTCATGCCAGCGATGGTGATCGGGATGTCGAGCGTGATGGGTTTGGTGGCGTAGCGCGTGCCGAGCACCGTTTTGGTCAGGCACTTTTCACGGTAGCCCTCGAGCGGATAGCGCGACAGCGAAGCGCCAAGAAACACCAGATCGTCGAAATGCGGCAGCTTGCGCTTGGCACCCAGGCCGCGGATTTCGTACAGCCCGTGCGCAGCGGCGTTGTGGATGTAGTCGAGCGTGCTGCGGTCGAAGGTGGCGGATTCTTCAGTCTGGATGCGCTTCGGCGCGGAGGGAGAGTTTTCCATCGACAGGGTCTCAGTAGGCCTGGTCCGCTTCGGCATTCCAGTGGTAAAGCGTGCGGGCCGAGGCAATGCGCTTGAACGCTGTCGGGTCATGCTCGGTCTTCAGCCCAGCCTGGCTTAGAAGGGCCGCGACAGTGGCCACATCCTCCGGAGTCATCGGCTCGATTTGCGCGTCGGCACCCAGCGACTTGATGTGACCCTTCACGTACAGCACGGCTTCGTACAGCGAGTCACCCAGCGCGTCGCCAGCGTTGCCGCAGATCACCATGTGCCCGGCCTGCGCCATGAAGGCCGAGAAGCTGCCGACGGAACCACCGACGACGATGTCGCCGCCCTTCAGCGAGATGCCGCAGCGCAGACCCGCATCGCCCTCGATGACCAGCAACCCTCCGTGTGCCGTGGCCCCAGCCGAGTTCGAGGCGAAACCCTTCACGTGGACCCGGCCGCTCATCATGTTCTCAGCCACACCGGTGCCGGCGCTGCCCTCGATGACCACGGTCGCCAACTGATTCATGCCTGCGGCGTAATAGCCAGCGTGGCCATGCACCGTCACCGTGACCGGCGCGTTCAGGCCGACCGCCAGGTTGTGCGCACCGTTCGGGTTGGCGACGACGACTTCATGGCCAGCAAGCTCTTCAGCGGGCTGGTGCAGGAACTGGTTCAGCTCGCGCACCGTCTGCGTCGACAGATCGAACGGCACCTGCTCGATCAAGCCTTCCATACGTACATTTCCTCCGGTGCCGGCTCGAACACGTGGGCGTGGTTGATGCCTGGCAAATGCGCGAGCGCGCGGAACTCGCTCGCGATGGCGACGTAATCGTCCGTCTCGGCCACCATGGCCGGCTTGCAGGCGAACGGGTCGCGAATCAGTGCGAGCTGGTCTGCGGTGCCCATCAACAGTGTGTAGAAGCCATCGAGCTCATTGAAGCTGCGCTGCAATGCGGTCGGCAAGTCATCCCCATCGCGCAAGCGCCATTCGATGAAGCGGCATGCGGCTTCGGTGTCGTTGTCGGTGTCGAAATGGATGCCCAGCGGCTCCAGCTTTCGGCGCACGCCATAGGGGTTGGACAGCGAGCCGTTATGGACCAGGCAGAAGTCTTCACCAGCGGTGAACGGGTGTGCACGGTCGGGCGTCACCGCCGACTCGGTGGCCATCCGTGTGTGGCCCACCAGGTGGGTGCCCTGCAGGCTCTCGAATCCATAACGTGCCGCCACCTCGCCCGGGGTGCCAATGTCCTTGTACAGATCGATCGAGCGGCCCGTGGACAGGATGTGTAGTTTGGGATGCAACTCTTTGAGCCAGAGCTTGACCGCGTCGGGGTCGATCGCCACGGTGAGGATGGCGTGGTTGCCGGTGGGCTGTGCCGAGGCGCGCGCGGCGGGCATGGTGGCATTCAAGCCCGTGACCAATGCGCTCCAGTCGAACAGCGCGCCTTCCGCAGTCAGGCCGGAATACAGGCTGAGCTTGCGAAGCCTCTCGTCGACGGCGTCGCCAAACACCGCGAGTCCTGCTGAATCGGGCCCACGCTCGGTCATGCCCAACATCATCGGCACCATCCAGGCGCCGAGATGCTCCTTCAGCGCTGGCTTCTTGACCAGCAGTCCCACGATGCCGCACATGCGATGCCTCTCGTTTCAAAGATGGTTCAGAAGAACTCAAGGTAGCTCTTGATTTCCCAGTCGGACACATGGCGCATGTACTCGATCCATTCCATGCGCTTGAGCCGGATGAATTCGCAGCCGACCGGCCCAAGGGCATCCAGGATCAATGGATCGGCTTCGAGCGCGTCGATGGCGCGGTCTAGGTTCTGCGGCAAGACCGAGATGCCACGATCGCGCAGATCGGCGGGTGACAAATCGTAGAGGTTCTCGTTGTGGGCTGGGCCAGGATGCAGCTGTCGATCGATGCCGTCCAGGCCTGCGGCGATCACGGCGGCGGTGGTCAGATAGGGATTGCACGAGCCATCGGGCAAGCGCAGTTCCAGTCGCCCTTTCGGGATGCGCACCATCGTTGATCGGTTGTTGTCGCCATAACTGATGTACGCCGGCGCCCAGGTTGCGCCTGTCAACGATCGACCGACGACCAAGCGCTTGTAGGAGTTGACCGTCGGGCACGCCAGCGCCGTCAGTGCGGGTGCGTGCGCCAGCAGCCCCCCGAGAAAGTGATAGGCCAACGGCGAGAGGTTCAGTCCTTGCGGATCATTCTTGTCTTCAAACAGGTTGGCGCCGCTTGCGCTGGCGAGCGAGGCATGCATGTGCATCCCGTTGCCCGGTAGGTGCGCGAAGGGCTTGGGCATGAAGGTGCAGACCATGCCCATCTCGTTGGCGATTTCTGATGCGGCCATCTTGAAAAAGATGTAGTGGTCGCAGGAGGTCAGGCAGTCGGTGTAGGTGTAGTTGATCTCGAACTGGCCGTTGGCGTCTTCGTGATCGATCTGGTAGACGTCGATACCGACCGAGCGCAGCGATTCGGTCAGCTTTTCAAGGTAGGCACGGTTGCGTGAAAGTCCCTTGTAGTCGTAGCACGGCTTGGCCAGGGTGTCCGTGCCATCGCAGGGTTTGATCTCGCCCGTGACGCTGTTGCGCTGGAGCAGCGAGAACTCGGGCTCAAGACCGGTGTTGAGCGTCCAACCGCGCGCGGTGAGTCGGTCGACTTGCTTCGTCAGCGTGACACGCGAATCGAACGCCCAGGGCTCGCCGTTGACGTGCCCATTGCAGACGATGCGCGCCATGCCAGGCTGCCACGGCACCAGCGATAGCGTGTTCAGGTCGCCAACCGCCATGAAGTCGGGACCGTGCGGCTCGATGCCAACACCCCAAATCGCGAAGCCGGCGAAGCCAGCACCTTCGCTCAGCACCGAGGACAAGTGCGCCACAGGCACTGCCTTTGCCTTCGCGGTGCCATGAATGTCGACGAACTGCGCCAGCACGTACCTGACGTCCTTCTCATCCAGGTAGGCGGTGGCCGTATCCAGCGCCGTGAAGCGCAAAGGCACCACGGGGTCGGAGGGCTTGGGCGTGAGGCTCATGTCGGATGTCCGGAAGTGGAAGCAACCGCCGCAACAGTGTCGCGTGCTAGATTCTTCCTAAGCAATTTTGATTCCCATGAAGAAATCAACCGCCACACCCAGTCCGAGCGCTATCGATGTTTCGTCATCACTGGAAAAGTCGTTGGGCGGCGCCATTCGCGAGTTGCGTCAGCGCCATCAGCTCACGCTGGCACAGGTGTCGGAACAGGCTCATGTCAGCAGCAGCATGTTGTCCAAAATCGAGACGGGCCAGATCATGGCCGGCCTCGACACGCTGAGCCGCATCGCGAGAGCGCTCGGGGTATCGATGTCGATGCTGTTCCGTAATTACGACGTTCCAACTGGCGCGGCACAGTTGGTCAAACGCGATACGGGCATGGAGGTGGTGCGCCGAGGCACCAAAAACGGCCACGCCTACAAGTTACTGGCCTACGACCAAGGCCCGATCAAGCGGTTCGAGCCATTCCTCATTGAAATGGACGAGCAGTCAGAGAGCTTCCCGACTTTCGAACACCCAGGAACCGAGTTCATCCACATGCTCGAGGGCACGATGGAGTATCGACACGGGAACACGGTGTATGTCTTGGAACCCGGTGATTCATTGACGTTTTCCGGTCAGATACCGCACGGACCTGAACGTCTGGTGGACAAACCAATTCGATTTCTGTCCGTCATCATTTACGGAGAAACGCTCATCTCATGACGGCGACACTTTTGCGCGCCACTTCCGATATTTTCGCAGCCCCCAAAGGCGAAACCCCCGAGACCTGTGGAGGTCGCGGGGGTTTCAGGGTAGTAGCCTGACGATGTCCTACTTTCACACGGGAACCCGCACTATCATCGGCGCTGAGGCGTTTCACTGTCC